>Ga0247812_10000108_pt1 | contig 112565 bp, 118 predicted proteins | sample UWRJL149409B1_FD_178011 | JGI IMG/M metagenome (GOLD analysis project Ga0247812, IMG submission 178011) | Plant litter microbial communities from Arlington Agricultural Research Station in Wisconsin, United States - UWRJ-L149-409B-1 | ecosystem: Environmental > Terrestrial > Plant litter >... | reverse complement strand
CTTCAGGAAAAATTTGACCTTGCACAAAAAGTGCCTTTAAAGCGTGTGGGCGACCACCAGGAACTGGCAAATATTGCTGCCTATTTAGTGTCTGATTTTTCAGCCTATGTAAATGGTGAGGTTATAACTATAGATGGCGGCGAATGGCTTAAAGGTGCAGGGCAGTTTAACCTGCTCGACGCCATACCCGAAGAAACATGGGACATGCTCGAAGCTATGATTAAGGCAAAAAAGAATAAAGAATAAGAAATAAATTATAATTACATTCATTTGCAATACGTTATAGTTATTTACAGGCTACAAAAATACGGTTGCGCTGTAAATTTAAAAAAGGCAGTTTTTTTCTGCCTTTTTTTATGGATTTTAAGCGCTTTATTTAGACTTAGTATAAATAAATTATTATATTTGCCCCGAATTATTATTCTTACTGAATCTAAATAAACAACCGCATGAAAAAAATTTTACTTTCTGCAGGTATGCTTTGTGCTGCAATTTTTGCCAATGCACAATGTGAACCTCAGGCAACACTAAACGAAGAATTTAGCAACTTTACAATTAGCCAGGGGTGGACTCCGGAAAATTGCTGGAACAAAATAGCGCCAGGTGTATTAATTTACACTGCTCAGTCAGGAGATCCGGCTAACCAGTACGTTACCTTTTATACAAGTACGGCAGTAAATACGGCAGGTTACCTTACTACTCCCGAAATTAATACAATTGATGGATCTCACCAGCTTTCTTTTAGTTCGTGGAGAATTTTAATGGGCCCGGGCGAACCGGCAGGTAATGTATCTATACAGGTAGGTACAATAACTGATACTGCAGACGCTGCAACATTTACAGCTTTTGGAGATGTTATAACTGTAAATTCTGCAACTGCCGAAACACATAGTAACATAGTGCTGCCTGCAACTACTCCTGCCGGATCTCACATTGCCTTTAAAATAATATCTGATACCGCTCATAATGCAATTGGTATAGACAATATAGTTTGGGATGAAGTTCCTGCACCTCCATGCGAGGCAGTTGCTGCAATTGACGAAGATTTCTCAAATTTTACCATTTCAACTACTGCCGCCTTCCCTCAAAACTGCTGGACTTCAATAGCTGCAGGTTTCCCTACAGGTGTGGCAATTTACACGGCACAATCTGGACCTACTAACCAGTATGTTACTTTTTATACAAGCACAGCAGTTAACACAGCAGGCTACCTTAGCACACCCCAAGTTAACACTATTGATGGCGGGCACCAGCTTTCTTTCAGCGCATGGAGAATTTTAATGGGCCCGGGCGAACCGGCAGGTAACGTATCTGTACAGGTAGGTACAATAACTGATACTGCAGATGCTGCAACATTTACAGCTTTTGGAGATGTTATAACTGTAAATTCTGCTACTGCCGAAACACATGGTAACATAGTGCTGCCTGCAACTACTCCTGCAGGATCTCACATTGCCTTTAAAATAATATCTGATACTGCGCATAACGCAATTGGTATAGACAATATAGTTTGGGATGCTATTCCATCTACAGACTGTGCTGCTGTTGCAACAATAAATGAAAATTTTACTAACTTCACTACGGGAGCTTTACCTCAAAACTGCTGGACATCGAGCAATACTTACCCTATGGTAACTATAGATGCAGATGACGAAACAAGTGGAGAAAAATCATTAACCGTGTACAGCTTTATGAGTGTAAATACTCCAATTTATGTAGTTTCTCCCGAAGTTTCTACTATGGATGGTGCCCATAAACTATCATTTTCATCAATACGAAAGGCTCCTGTTTCACCTAACAGCTCAATCAGTATACAATTAGGTACACTTAGCGCTCAGGACGATTATACTACATTTGTACCTTTTGGCGATGCTGTAACAGTTACATCTACAACTGAAGCCATACAAACCGAAGGTCTTGTACTTCCGGAATCGGCAACACAAAAATATATTGCATTCCAGATAACAGCAGGTTCTCAACATACAGCGCTTGCTCTTGATAATATAGTATGGCAATCTGTTACTGCTGGTGTAGGTACTGTAAAAACCAATGCATTTAGTGTTTTCCCAAACCCTACTGCAAACAAAAACGTAACCCTTACTTATAAAAACATAGACAATGGTCATGTAAGTGTATATACTCTTACAGGTGCAAAAGTTTATGAAACTACAGTAAGCGGTACAAGCAAAGACATTAACCTGTCTTCCCTATCTGCAGGGATGTATGTTGTTAAGTTAGAGTCGGGCAACGTTTCTGCTTCACAAAAACTTATAGTACAATAAACCTACAACATATTTGTTACTAAGCCGCACTATAATGTGCGGCTTTTTTATTTAGTATTGTTAACAATTTCCGTTTTCAGGAACCATAAATAATCGTATTTTTACGGTTCCAAAATTTTAAACATAAATGGGTAAGATCATTGCTATTGCCAACCAAAAAGGCGGCGTGGGTAAAACAACAACATCGGTAAACCTTGCGGCTTCGCTGGGCGTACTCGAAAAAAAAGTACTATTGATCGATGCCGACCCCCAGGCTAATGCAAGCTCGGGACTTGGCATTGATGTAGAGACTGTTGAGATTGGCACCTACCAGATACTCGAACACAGCAGCACCCCTAAAGAAGCTATTATAGAATGCTCTGCTCCAAACGTATGGGTAATACCCGCACATATAGACCTTGTTGCTATTGAAATAGAACTTGTAGACAAGGAAAACAGGGAGTATATGCTTAAACAGGCACTGCAAAGCGTTAAAGACGAATATGACTATATACTTATAGATTGTGCACCCTCTTTAGGCCTGCTAACGCTTAACGCACTTACCGCGGCAGATAGTGTTGTAATACCTATACAGTGCGAATATTTTGCCCTTGAAGGTTTAGGTAAACTGTTAAACACAATAAAAAGCGTACAAAAAATACACAATCCGGAGTTAGATATAGAGGGCTTGTTGCTTACCATGTACGACTCGCGCCTAAGGCTGTCTAACCAGGTGGTAGAAGAGGTACAAAAGCATTTTCATGATATGGTATTTAACACTATCATTCAGCGTAACATAAAATTAAGCGAAGCACCAAGTTATGGCGAAAGCATTATAAACTATGATGCTACCAGTAAAGGTGCTACAAACTACCTGCAGCTTGCCGAAGAAATTATAAAGAAAAACAGTAAAGTAGGTTTATGAAAGCCATAAAAAAGCAAGCCCTTGGGAGAGGATTATCTGCATTATTAAAAGATCCTGAAAACGACATAAAATCGGTAGATGATAAAAATGCGGATAAGGTGGTGGGTAATATCATTGAGCTCGAAATTGATGCGATTGAAATAAATCCGTTTCAGCCAAGGACAAATTTTAACGAAGAATCGCTTCGCGAATTAAGCACCTCTATTAAAGAACTTGGTGTTATACAGCCTATAACCGTACGTAAACAGGAGTATAATAAATACCAGCTTATTAGTGGGGAACGCAGGTTACGCGCATCTAAACTTGCAGGGCTTACCCACATTCCTGCTTACATACGTATTGCTAACGACAACGACTCGTTAGTAATGGCATTAGTAGAGAACATTCAGCGCCATGACCTTGACCCTATAGAGATTGCGCTTTCTTACCAGAGGCTTATAGACGAAATACAGCTTACACAAGAGCAAATGAGTGACCGTGTGGGTAAAAAACGTTCTACAATTGCTAATTATCTTCGCCTGCTAAAGCTTGACCCTATTATCCAGACGGGCATTCGCGATGGTTTTATTACCATGGGCCACGGCCGGGCTATTATTAACATAGAAGACCACGATGCACAGGCAGATATTTACCAGAAAATTGTGAGCGAAAACCTATCGGTACGCGAAACAGAGGCTTTGGTAAAAAGTTACCACGAGGGTACTCCTGCCCCTGCAGAAAAAGCCCCGGCAAAAAACAGTTCGTCATTTAACATAGCCCATGAGGAGCAAAAAACGATAACTGATTTTTTTGGTGCGAAAGTTGATGTAAAGATAGACGGAAAAGGAAAAGGAAAAATTACGATACCTTTTAGTTCGCAGGAAGATTTTAACAGGATCATTAAACTTATAAAAGGTTAGTGAAAAACATACTTTTCATACTCATAACACTGTTGTTTTTTTCGTTACCGGCTTATGCTCAGGATAACGAACTAAAAGTTGATATTATAAAACAGGACTCGGTATTGCTTAAGCCCTATAAAATGGATCCGTTGGCACCTGCCAGGGCTGCATTTTACTCTGGTTTGGTTCCCGGCCTTGGCCAGATATATAATAAAAAATACTGGAAAGCACCCATTGCCTGGGGTGGTATGGGTCTTAGTATTTATTATTACACCTGGAACAATCAAAAGTACCACGAATATCGCGATGCTTACAAAGATAAACTTGCAGGCCGCCCTGTTACAGGCACACTTGCCGAACTTAATGGCGACAGGCTAATAAGGGGGCAAAAGTTTTACCAGCGCAACCGCGACCTTTCTATGTTTTTTACCATTGGTATTTACCTGCTTAATATAGTAGATGCTAATGTAGATGCCCACTTAAAGCAGTTTAACGTAAACGAGAACCTCTCGCTGCTACCATCATTACAACAAAATCAGATAGATTACAAATACAATATGGGTCTTACCCTAAACTACAAGTTTTAACCATGAAAATTGCATTGTTAGGTTATGGCAAAATGGGTAAAGTAATAGAAGGTATTGCTTTACAAAGAGGCCATGAAATAGTTTTAAGAAAAAAAAGCGATGATAGTTTTGAGGGGCTGGAAGATGCTGATGTTGCTATAGATTTTAGTATTCCCGATGCTGCCATAGGCAATATATCGGCCTGTTTAAACAGCAATATCCCTGTTATAAGCGGCACAACCGGCTGGCTGGAACATTACCATGATATGGCACAACTATGCGAAGAAAAAAAGGGTGCCTTTATTTATGGCTCAAACTTTAGCCTTGGCGTAAATATTTTTTTTGAGCTTAATACGTACCTTGCTAAAATGATGGCTAACCTTAAACAATATAAGGTATCTATAGAAGAGGTACACCATACCCAGAAGCTTGATGCTCCAAGCGGCACGGCAATTACCCTTGCTAAAGACATCATTAATAATTCTGATTATGCGGGTTGGGCTATTGGCAATCCTAAAGACGATGATGTTTTTATTGATGCCAAACGTGTTGAAGGTGTTCCCGGCACGCACACAGTTACTTACAACAGCGAAGTAGATGCTATAGAGATTAAGCATACTGCACATAACCGCGAAGGTTTTGCCCTTGGTGCCGTTATAGCAGCCGAATGGATTATAGGTAAAGAAGGTGTTTATGGTATGAAAGATGTTTTAGGCTTGTAACATTTTTAAGCAATAGCCTACATATAGATATAAAAATTATAGAAGACATGACATTAGTACAATGGTTTATATTTTTCCTGGCAGTACAAATAGTACATTTTTTAGGCACATGGAAGTTGTATCAAAAAGCAGGGAGGCAAGCCTGGGAAGCTGCCATACCGGTTTATAACGCAGTAGTTTTAATGCGTATTATTGGGCGCCCTGCATGGTGGGTAATACTGTTATTTGTACCTGTTATAAATCTTATTATGTTCCCGGTGGTATGGGTAGAAACGCTACGCAGCTTTGGCAAAAACAGCACTACAGATACTATTTTAGGCATCGTTACCTTAGGTCTTTATATTTATTATATAAACTATACCCAGGAAGTTACACATATTAAAGAGCGCGAGCTTAAAGCCAAAAGTAAAGGCGGCGATACTGTAAGCTCATTACTATTTGCAATTGTGGTAGCCACAATAGTACACACGTATATCTTACAGCCGTTTAATATACCTACCGCATCGTTAGAAAAAACACTGCTTGTAGGCGATTTTCTTTTTGTGAGTAAAGTAAACTATGGCGCACGTATACCTATGACAACCGTTGCGGCCCCTATGGTACATGACACTATCCCTGTTTTAAACATACGCTCTTACAGCAACTGGCCACAACTGCCATACATGAGATTACCCGGCTTTGAGAAAGTCAAGAAAAACGACATCGTAGTATTTAACTGGCCGGCAGATACTTTAACATATTACACAAACCCTAAAAGTGCCCCTGTACATAAGCCTATTGATAAAAAAATGAACTATGTAAAACGTTGCGTAGGTATTCCGGGAGATGTGCTCGAAGTGCGTAATGGTATTGTATACATAGGCGGTGCAGAATTAAAACTTTCTGACAGGGCTAAAGTACAGTATAATTATACTGTAACTACTAATGGTCAGGTCCCTGCATTTGAACTTGAAAAACTTGGCATTACAGATGTTACTAAATCATATACCATTGCGCCAGGTTTTACTAACGAACAGATACAAGCTATCCAAAGCTACGTTAAGGGCTACAGGCAGCAAAACGACGGCTCATTATACATAGTTACCGATTTAAATGGTATTCCTGTTGAGTTAATAAACAAGTCTCAAATTAAATTAACCGATGGCGGCGGCAGTTCGTTTGTTGCAAATCTTACTTTTGAAAAGGCTGATAAACTTAAAAAACTGGCAGGTATTGCTTCTGTAGAGAGAATTATTGTTAAAGACGGATCAGGTGTATTTCCCGGAAACAAACCTGCATGGACGCAGGATAACATGGGGCCTATTACTATGCCAAAGGAAGGAGCAACTGTTGCTTTAACTACAGAGACATTACCTATGTACAAACTTATAATTGCCGATTACGAAAACAATGACCTTAAAGTTACGGGGAACGAAATTCGCATTAACGGCAAGGTTGCTACCTCCTATACCTTTAAACAGGATTACTACTGGATGATGGGAGATAACCGCCACAACTCGTTAGACAGCCGTTACTTTGGGTTTGTGCCCGAAAATCACATTGTAGGTAAACCGGTGTTTATATGGATGAGTTTAAATCAGGATGTTAAATGGAGCAATATAGGCAAAAAAATACGTTGGGAGAGGCTATTTACCACCGTAGGTGGCAGTGGCGAACCGGTATCGTATTTTAAATATTTTATAGGCCTATTGGTTGCATGGTTTGTTTTTGATTATTTCAGGAAGAAACGAAAAACAGAATAGCATTATTGATAATTCGGTTATTTGTTAATTTGGTTATTTGATTTAATGGTAAACAAAATTTGTTTAGAAAATGTATGTGTACTCTTTTGAGAAGTTAGAGGTTTGGATTGAAGCTAAAGAATTTACCAAGACTATTTATAAGTTGACATCTGTTTTTCCTGATTCGGAAAAGTATAGTTTAGTAAGCCAATTAAGGAGAGCTGCGATATCAATCTGCTCTAATATAGCTGAAGGCTCTGCAAGAAATTCTTATAAAGATAAAGCTCATTTTACAGTGATGGCCTTCAGTTCAGCAGTAGAAGTTTTAAATCAGATAATTATTTCATTTGAACTTGATTTTATAACTGAAAAGCAATATCAGGACTCAAGAATTTTATTGGAGAGTATTACAAATAAGCTTAATGGTTTGCGTAATTTTCAAATTATCAAATAAACAAATAACAAAATCCACTTATTGATGGACATACTCATACACCCTACATATTTTCCTTCTATAAGCCATTTTGTGGCAATGGCCAAAGCAGATTCGGTAACCTTTGAAGTGGAAGACAACTTCCAGAAACAAACCAACCGTAACCGCATGTACATTTATAGCCCTAACGGTATACAGTTGCTTAACATACCCGTTAAGCATAATGAAGAAAAAGGCAGGCTCATGTTTAAGGATGTTAAGATAGAGCAGGCATTCGACTGGAGAAAACAGCATTTTAAATCGCTCGAAGCGGCTTACAGGGCTTCCCCTTTCTTTGAGTATTTTGAGGATGATATCCGCCCTATATTTGAGAAAAAGCACATCTATATGATGGACCTTAATTTTCAGGCTTTAGAAGTTATAACCTCTTGTCTTGGTATGGATTTTAGTTACAATAAGACCGATGAATTTATATTGAATCCTAAAGATGTGAGTGACTTTAGATATTTAGCCAATGGCAAAAAAGACACTTCTAAATTTGAAGAATACACCCAGGTTTTTGGAGATAAACACGGTTACCTTAATAACCTTAGCATACTCGACCTTTTGTTTAACGAAGGCCGTTATGCGCTTGAGTATTTAAAAAATCAGGAATTGTAATCTTACTTTTCATCATCATTCTGAGCTTCAAAACAAAGGCGTGTCATTATCGGGAAATGATCAGAATTTATGAATTTTGAAAATGTGATATATTGTTTTACCTCAATAAGCTTATCGGTAAACACATAGTCTATTCGTGCAGGATAATACTTAAAATTGTATGACCTGCCGAAGCCTTTTCCGGCTTCTTCAAAAGCATCGTTCATGTTTCCTCTAACACTACGATATACATAAGAAAACGCACTGTTATTAAGGTCACCACAAATAATCATGGGGTATGGGCATTCGTTTTTGTGCTTAGCAACAAGTTCTGCCTGGAGCTGCTGTTTTTCGAAGGCGGCGCTAATGCGGTTAAATATAACTTTAGATTTTTCTTCATCTATACTTTCATGAATATCCGGGCTTATTTTTATAGACTGCAGGTGCATGCTGTATACACGTATTGTGTCTTTACCCTTTTTAATATCGGCATAAATAGCATTGTTAGCCGACCCCGGGAACTGTATATCTCCCTTGCCAATAATCTTATAGCGTGAATATATAGCCTGCCCCGTTTGACCTGCCATTTTAAAAATGTATTTATATTTATAATTTTTAAAAGAGGTATCGCCTATCTTATTATATTCCTGAAGGCATAAAATATCCGGATTTTGTTCTTTTATAAATGCAGGTATTTTAGTTGCAATATCGCGGTCGGGCAGCCAGTCGTATAAATTAAACAGGCGTACATTGTAGCTCATTAAAGTAAAATCGTCTTTGTCAGGCGGAAGTTCTTTGCCGGAAAAACGGTAAAATTTACTTACAAAAGTAATGCCCAACAGCAATATAAGCCCACTAAGCAGCATTTGCCTTTTTGCCTGGAACATCCAGTACAAAAAACAGATGAAATTTAGCACCAGCATGAGCGGCATTACCAATGTAAAAACAGACAGCAACGGAAAAAGTTTAGGTGCCATAAAAGGTAATATATATGCTATTACCGTAAGCACGGTAAGCACAATATTGAGAAAATAGACACCCTTATTAAACCACGAAAGTTTTTTCATTTACCGTCTTTGTGTAGTCCCAAAGCTACTTATTATTTACCAACTTTAAATAAAAAATCCTTCTCGTCTTTTGTAAGGCTGTCATATCCCGAACGGCTTATTTTATCAAGAATATCGTCTATTTGTTTTTGTGTAATGCTCTTAGGCCTGGTACCCGCCGCTTTAGGTACAGACGGTGAAGTGTTGCGGTGCACTTTTTTAAAAGGCTGTTGTTTGCGTGTCTTAAATAAACTTCCCGCGCCCTCTGTAATTGCAGAAACACCTTTAGTTAGGTCGCTGCCATTTTGTAATAATTTTATATAAACAAATCCAAATAATGCCCCGGCAAGGTGCGCTATATGTCCGCCGGTATTTTCGGCAGAGGCATAAATAAGGTCGATTATAATAAATGCCAGAGCAATGTGCCACAGCTTCACGGTACCTATCAGCATAAGGCGCACACTATAAGTTGGTGCATAAACGGCTGTTGCAATAAGCAGTGCCATTATGGATGCCGATGCCCCTACCATTTTAGTAGTTACGCCCGTAAGCATAGGCAATGTTTGATAACCCACTATAAAAACTGCCCCGGCAAATATTGCCGAAAGTATGTATACTCCAAACAATTGCTTTTGTGTAAAGAATGTAAGGAACAGCCTGCCTGCAAAAAACAGCATAAGCATGTTAAATAATATATGGGTAAAACTGGCATGCAAAAAGGCATAGCTTATTATCGACCAGGGTTTCCAGAGTAAATCGGCGGGATTAGACGAAAGGCTAAGCCAATCGGTTGCCATAGGAATATCCCAGCGCAAAAATGAAATATCTACATTTAGTAGCGACAAAATACTAAACACGACCATGGGGATGGCAAAGAGGCCAACATTCCAAAAGATAAGGCGTTGCACAATGCCCCCCACCCTATATTCCATTTTTAAATCGTTTATTATGCTCATAAAGTTAGTTCCAGCGGTTGCCGTTGTATTGATTTTTCTTCCAGTACCACATCATTATAAATCCTAAAATAGCACCACCTAAGTGAGCAAAGTGAGCTATACCATCTCCTCCGCTGCCAAACAATCCCTGCCCTTTAAGACCTTTATATAAATCAAATGCTAATAGTCCGGGCACAAAATATTTAGCTTTTATAGGAATGGGAAAAAATAATAGCATAAGCCCAACATCAGGAAACATAAATGCAAACGCAACCATGATACCATATAGTGCACCGGATGCTCCTAGCATAGGAGAATAAAAATTTCCTGCAAACATGTTAAATGTAGACTGGTCTATCTTTCCATTAAAAATTGAAAAATCCTGTGTATTTAAAGCATTCAAAATTTGCTCCCTGGTAAGTCCGGTAGCCTCAACAATCTCCATTGCTTTGTTAAATGAATAAAAGTCGATGCCCACATGCAAAGCAGCGGCACCTAACCCGCATGAAATATAAAAAAAGATGAACTTTTTAGGTCCCCAATAAGTTTCTAATGCACTACCAAACATCCATAACCCAACCATATTAAAAAGGATGTGAAGAAAATTAGTCCTGTCATGCATGAACATATAAGTAATAGGCTGCCATACTTTAAAATCAGAATTTAGTGGGAAATGTAAAGCAAGTATATCATCGGCACGTGTACCAACAACCAAACTTCCTATATAAAAAATTACATTTATTATTATTAAATGCTTAACAGTTTCGGTTATACGCATCATATAGCAAATCGTTTATCAAGGTCTTCCACACTCACGGTAATGAAAGTTGGTTTATTAAAAGGTGAAACATCGGGTTCTTTACAGGCAAACAAAGAGTTTACAATGTTTTCCTGCTCACGGTCGTTAAGCAGCGTTCCTGTTTTTACCGCCAAACTTCGTGCCATAGATTTTGCTATGCTGTCGCTCTGGCTAAAACTACTATCGGGCACTTCCTGCTGCAGGTCGTTTATTAATTCTTCCAGTAAAATAGACACTTCGCTCTCGGATACATTTACCGGAAGCCCAGATACTACAATGTGGTCGTGGTTAAACTCGGCAAAAACAAAACCGGTATTTTGCAGGGCATCCTGCATTTCTTTAATCAGTTCCAGCTCGGTTTTATTAAAATGCAAAACCAATGGGAACAGTAACTGCTGGCTCGCGGCATGCTGCACGGTAATGCTTCGCAAAAATTGCTCATACATAATACGCTGGTGGGCACGCTTCTGGTCGATTATCAAGAGCCCTGATTTTATAGGGCTTACAATATACTTTTTATGGATCTGGTAGGTTTTATACACCGCCTGCTCCACTTCGGTATCGTTAAAAAGTGAGCCGGTAACTTCCTCCGACTCAAAATTGATCTCGGCAATATCTTCCGATGATGATATGCTAATGCCGGTATACAAACTCTCCCAGGCAGGCTGCGACTGCGTTTTCCTGAATGATGGCGACGAGAAACTTCCCGACCCTGATGACATAGATGCCGACCGTACAGGTTTCTCTTCAACAGCAAACGGGTTATAGTTACGGTCTACCAACACTTCCGGCATCACTGCCTCTTTAGCCTCATAATTGTAAGGTGTATCAAGGTTGGCATCACGGTCAAAGTCCAGCACCGGGCTCACATTAAACTGCCCCAGGCTATGTTTTATAGACGACCGCATAATGGCATAAAGCGCATGCTCATCGTCAAATTTTATTTCGGTCTTCGTAGGGTGAATGTTAATATCTATAGTATTGGGCGGCACATCCAGGTAAATAAAATATCCGGGCTGGCAGCCGTCTTTAAGCAGGCCTTCGTAAGCCGCCATAACGGCGTGGTGCAGGTAACCGCTTTTTATGTAACGGTTATTAACAAAAAAGAATTGCTCTCCCCTGTTTTTCTTGGCAAACTCCGGCTTGGTTACAAACCCCTGAATCTCTACAATTTCGGTATTTTCTTTAATGGGAACGAGTTTCTCATTAGTACGGCCGCCAAAAATGTTTACAATGCGCTGGCGGGTATTGCTGGCAGGCAGGTTAAACATTTCGCTGCCATTGTGGTACAGCATAAAACTAATGTTGGCATGTGCCAAAGCAACACGCTCAAACTCGTCTACAATATGTCGAAACTCTACGGTGTCACTCTTTAAAAAGTTGCGGCGTGCCGGGATATTGAAGAACAGGTTCTTTACCGAAAATGACGTGCCCTTAGGTAAAACCGCCACCTCCTGCGAGGTAAATTTACTGCCCTCTATAACAAGGTGCGTACCCAGCTCTTCCTGCTCCTGCCTGGTTTTAAGTTCTACGTGGGCAATAGCCGCAATAGAAGCAAGCGCCTCTCCCCTAAAGCCTTTAGTATGTAATGAGAACAGGTCTTCGGCAAGGCGAATCTTGGATGTGGCATGGCGCTCAAAGCACAGGCGTGCATCGGTAACGCTCATACCCAGGCCGTTATCTATAACCTGCACCAGGGTTTTACCGGCATCTTTCACGATTAGTTTAATCTCTGTAGAGCGGGCATCAACAGCATTTTCCAGCAGCTCTTTAACCACCGATGCCGGCCGTTGCACCACCTCTCCGGCAGCGATCTGGTTGGCAACATGGTCTGGAAGTAACTGTATAATGCTCGACATTGTGTGGTTTTATAACGGTAATATTAGTACCCCAAAGTTACATATTTATTGTGGAATGGGGAAGGTTGCGGGTTTTGAAATGTGTGAACTGGGTAATTATTTATTTTTTAGATGATTGATACTTGCAGCACTTCGCCTGACATCACATAACTTAAATTTATGCTAAACATGATTATACAAATATCAAAGATTTATAAAATTATTTTACCTTCACACGGCAATATCAATCAACAAACCACCACATGAGTTCTAATTTTTTTGATGCCAACAGTTTCTTTATAGACGAAAAAGTAAACCTGTTTAAGTTTGAAAACCAGTACAACGTATTTAACGACAAGGGCGAAAACGTAGGTGCCATAAAGCAAAAGCTTACCACGGGACAAAAAGCACTTAGGCTGCTGCTTAAAAAACCTATGCTGCCTTTTCTGTTGGAAATACATAATGCCCAGGGCGGCGTAGAAGCTACAATATCCCGCGGATGGACGTTCTGGATGTCTAAAATTACGATTGCAGATGCTAACGGAACGGTATTAGGAACTATCAAACAGAAATTTAAATTCTTTAAGCCCACCTTTCAAATATTTAATCCGGCAGAAGTGCTTATTGCCGAGATTACCGGCGACTGGAAAGCCTGGAATTTTACAATTCAGGATGCTAAGGGAGCGCAAATTGGGGTGATCTCTAAAAAATGGGCAGGTGCCTTAAAGGAGATCTTTACCACTGCCGATAAATATAACGTAATGATTAGCCCTGACTATCTTGACAGGGAAAGCAAAATTGCGATACTTGCCGGAGCTATAACTATTGATATGGTACTGAAAGAAAGCAAGTAACATTTTACGTATTTACAGGATAACCACCCAATTTTACGGGTGGTTTTTTATTGGTATTAAAAAATATGATATCCTGAAATTATTGGTTTATAAAATATTATTTCATAATTTGCATAGATATTATATTCTTAAAATTTATGGATAACATAACCCGTTTATTTGATTTTCCCTACTACCAGCTCGAAAAATATAACCTTACCGCAGCACTGGTTACCAAGTACGGAAACGAGTGGGTAAAAACCTCAACGCAGGAATACCTCGATAAAGCCAATGCTTTTTCGCGCGGCCTGTTGCGAATGGGCATACAAAAAAATGACAAAATAGCTGTAATATCTTCAACCAACAGGACCGAATGGAATATTACCGATATAGGTATCTTGCAAACGGGTGCCCAGAATGTACCGGTATATCCTACAATATCTGAAGAGGATTGCGAATACATACTTAACCATTCGGAATCTACCTACTGTATTGTGTCCGATCAGGGATTATTTGACAAGATTAACTCAATAAAGGCAAATGTACCTCGGCTAAAAGAAATTTATTCTTTTGATGATATTAAGGGCTGCAAAAACTGGAACGAGATACTTGAATTGGGTAAAGACACTTCTAACCAGCAGCAGGTGGAAGATATAAAGAATACTATTAAGGAAGATGAACTTGCTACTATAATATATACATCTGGCACTACAGGCAGGCCAAAGGGCGTAATGCTTTCGCACAAGAATATTGTAAGCGATGTGCTTATGAGCGAAGAGCGGGTACCATTTGTAAAAGGTGAAAGCATTGCACTCAGCTTTTTGCCCGTATGCCATATTTATGAACGCATGATACTTTATATATATCAATATGTAGGAGTATCTATTTATTTTGCAGAGAGCATAGAAAAAGTAAGCGACAATATTAAAGAGGTTAAACCCCATGTTATTACAGCCGTACCCCGATTACTGGAAAAAGTGTATGACGCTATTATAGCAAAAGGTTCGGCACTTACGGGCATCAAGAAAAAACTGTTCTTCTGGGCAGTAGATGTTGGTCTTGAATATGAACCTTATGGTGCCAATGGCCCAATTTATGGAGCTAAACTATGGCTGGCACGCAAACTGATTTTCAGTAAATGGAAAGAAGGCCTGGGTGGTAATTTAAGCCTTATGGTTAGCGGTAGCGCAGCCATACAGCCAAGGCTTGCACGTGTGTTTGCTGCTGCCGGGATTCCGGTTATGGAAGGTTACGGACTTACCGAGACCTCTCCTGTTATAGCTGTTAACGACCAGCGTAACGGTGGCTTTAAAATAGGCACTGTGGGCAGACTGCTAAAGGGTGTAGAAGTAAAAATTGCTGAAGATGGCGAAATACTCTGCAAGGGCCCTAATGTAATGATGGGCTATTTTAACGATCCTGAAAAAACTGCCGAAGCTTTAAAAGATGGTTATTTTCATACCGGCGATATTGGTAATGTAGACAGCGACGGCTTCCTTAAAATTACCGACCGTAAAAAGGAAATGTTTAAAACCAGCGGCGGTAAATATATTGCACCGCAGCTTATAGAAAATGCAATGAAGCAAAGCCGCTTTATAGAGCAGATAATGGTTATAGGCGATGGCGAAAAAATGCCTGCTGCATTTATTCAGCCTGATTTTGCTTTTGTAAAACAATGGGCTTCGCGCAAAGGGTTTAACTTGGGCTCTAACCAGGAAATTGCCGACAGCAAGGAGGTACATGACAGGATACAGGAAGAAGTAGACGGCATTAATAAAAAATTTGGGCATTGGGAGCAGGTTAAAAAATTTGAGTTAACCCCCGAAGTATGGAGTGTGGAGGGCGGCGAAATGACCCCCACCCTAAAACTGAAACGCAAGGTTGTTAAAGAAAAATACCAGAAGCTGTATGAAAAAATATATGGCAACTCTGATAAAATTTAATACATTTTTAAACTCTCTCTTATGGAGAGTTTTTTGTTTAGTAATCAATTGCTTATTTCTTACATCATAAAAAATTAATTACATTAGCAGGTAACCAATACACCTGCCATGAACAAACTATTATTTTTTTTACTGGTGCTTGTTTCGCCTGTAATTTTTGCGCAATCCATAACTATTAAAGGCACATTAAAAGATATAATAACGCAGGAACCCGTAGAAGGCGCAAACATAAGCGTGCCCGATAGTAATATTGCTACGGTAAGTAACAGCGAAGGAAGTTTCAGGATCATAGTACCCGATGGCACAAAGAATATTATTATTAGCCACTTAACCTATAAAACATATTCGGTTACGGTAAATGCTTCCGCTAAGGAGCCCGATATATACCTTGAGCCTGCAGGCATAGAGCTCGAAGAGGTTGTAGTGGCCAGTAAGCCTATTAACGAAATTCTGGAAGACATGGTAAACAATTCTAAAAAGCATCTTGAAAAAGCTTTGCTTATGAATACCTATTTCAGAGAATTTGCCAACATTAACGGTGATTATACTAAATTTGCCGACGGTTTGCTGGATTACTATATAAAGCGTAAAAGTGGTGCGTCTGACCTTTATGTTAAGCAAAGCAGGTCGTTTCGACTTAAAGATGCAGGTACTGAAGGTGTCAACAAACAAATGATAGATGCCATGTACCTCTTTGATGTACGCGATGCCATAACCTACGCCTATAATTTTAAAGCAATAACACGTTTGCTAAACAGTAAGATGTACGATTACGAACTAAAAATGCGTACTGATAAAGAAGGCAGATCTGTAGAAATTGTAACCATTACACCAAAACCCGGTATTGAAGAAATGATGTATACCGGTACAGTAATTTACGATCCTGTTAAAAAGCTGATACTGGATAGTGATACAAAAGTTAGCAAAGAACACAAAAAATTCAGCAAGGAAATAAACGTGCTGTTCTTTAGGTTTACACTATTTGATATTGACAGGAAAACCACTTTTAGGATTGATGGCGATAAATACATACTGAGCTACAACAAAGTGCGCCTTAAGGTTCATGTAAAGATGAAAAAGAAGCTGGATGATACCTTCGATTTTACCAGCGATAATGTGGTAATGGATTATAAGGAAGGCGAATTTGAGCTTGATAAAACAAAAAAGTATAAAGAAAAGAGCCTCTTTGCTGCCGGTACCCATTTTACAGAAGAGTACTGGAAAACAAGCAACACGCTACTGCTTACAAATGGCGAGGAAAAAATTATAAAAAGTTTAGAATAAAGATTGTCATGAAAAAATTATTGATTGCTGCCCTGCTATCATTACCATTACTTACAGTAGCTCAGGAAAAAGTAAACGCAGGTAAACCTATATATATTTCTAAAACGCTTACTGCATATCCCGGGGAGGTGTACCTGGACAGCCTTAAGATAGACAGGCCGCATATATTTCTTGATCCTGAAAATATTTTAGAAACCAAAGTTTTTACAGGTAAAGGCAACGATAATAGTGAGGGCGCAACTCTAATAACACGTAAAGTACAGGGCGATATTATATCGCTAAACGATTATGCAGCATCTTTAAAAGCTGGTTCCGGTAAACTTAAAAAAGCCAAAACAATAAAACTTTATATTAATAAAGATGTTATAGACGACCCTGAAAACTATAAGATAGAAATATCATCTGTTTTAAAAGTCAGCATCCTTAATTATCACGAAAAAGATGCGACCCATGGAGATACTACTGCATCTGTAGTAATAATCATAAAGGGATACTCTGCTAAAGCCCACTAAAGATTATATTTTCTATAACCGAGCCATCTTTAGATGACAATTATATGTTTATGTACCTAAAATACAGTACAGCTCCCCTTCACGGGGAGTTTTTATTTACACACCCTTTTAAAATTAATTACTATATTTACTAAGGCACTTTTAGCATCTCGTTAAAAAAACCGACCTATTTTTATTGACAACAGAAAAAAAACATTTATTTAATATGCATGCATACTATTTATTTGTATATTTGAATAACAAACACATGAAAGAGAAGACGATTGATTATATACTAAGGGCTACATGGCAGGCAGTATCAAGAATGTATAATGAAGAAGCCTCAAAATATGGCGCCAGTATGTCTATAGGTTTTGCACTCCTGTCTATAGATAAAGAAAACGGTATATCTTCTACAGCACTGGGACCGCAAATGGGTATGGAACCTACCAGCCTTACCCGTACCTTAAAAAGTATGGAAGACAAAGGACTTATAGTACGTAAAAAAAATCCGGTAGATGGCCGTGGTGTAATTATACACCTTACCAAACTGGGAAAAGAGAAAAGAGAGCTAAGCCGCGATACAGTGCTTAAGTTTAACGACATTGTGAAACAGCATATATCGGCAGAAAAGATGGAACATTTTATAGAAGTTGCCGAAGTAATTAATGATCTTATTGCCGAGAAAAAGATCTTTAACGGTGAACAGTCGGAATAACATAAAACAACACAAGTGCTTATGAAATGAGCCTTTGGCGAACTTCATGGCACAACTTAAATAGATAATAAATGAAACGCACTATTAAAAAGGCAGCCGTTGTAGGCTCCGGTATTATGGGATCGGCCATTGCTGCCCATCTTGCCAATATAGGTGTAGAAGTGCTCCTTCTTGACATACCGCCAAGGGAACTTAACGAAGCAGAGCAAAAAAAAGGCCTTACCCTTGAAAGTAAAGTTGTGAGAAACAGGATTGTGAACAACCACCTGGCCAATTCGCTAAAAAGCAAACCCTCCCCTATTTATCATCAAAAATTTGCATCGAGAATATCTACCGGTAATACGGAAGATGACATGCATAAAATAGCTGAGGCCGACTGGGTAATTGAAGTGGTGGTAGAACGCCTTGATATTAAGCAGAAAGTTTTTGAGAATATCGAAAAACACCGCAGGCCAGGCACGCTTATTACCTCTAATACATCGGGTATCCCTATAAAATTTATGAGCGAAGGCCGTAGTGAGGACTTCAAAAAACATTTTTGCGGTACCCACTTTTTCAACCCACCCCGTTACCTGAAACTTTTCGAAATTATACCCGGACCCGAAACTTCGACAGAAGTATTGGACTTCCTGGCCATGTTTGGCGAAAAATTCCTTGGTAAAACAACGGTAGTGGCTAAAGATACTCCGGCGTTTATAGGTAACCGCATAGGCATTTATGGTATTATGAGCCTCTTTAAACAGGCTAAAGACATGGGGCTTACCATAGAAGAGGTTGATAAACTTACCGGCCCGGTTATAGGCAGGCCTAAGAGTGCCACTTTCCGTACTGTAGATGTTGTAGGTTTAGATACACTGGTACACGTTGCAGAGGGTATTTATGACAATTGCCCTGATGATGAGCAACATGAACTTTTTAAAGTACCTGATTTCATCAATACCATGATGACTAACAAATGGCTGGGCAGCAAAACCGGGCAGGGCTTTTACAAGAAAGTAGATAAAGATATCTTATCGTTAGATTTAGATACATTAGAATACCGCGCAGCTAAAAAAGCATCATTTGCAACGTTAGAACTTACAAAAACGATAGATAAACCTATAGACCGCTTTAAAGTGCTTGTAAAAGGTACAGATAAAGCCGGAGACTTTTACCGCAAAAATTTTGCAGGTTCGTTTGCTTATGTAGCCAACCGCGTTCCTGAAATTACCGACGACCTTTATAAAATAGACGATGCCATGAAAGCCGGCTTTGGCTGGGAAAATGGCCCGTTCGAAATTTGGGATGCCATTGGTGTTGAAAAAGGAATTGAGCTTATAAAAGCTGAAGGCCAGGAACCTGCTGCATGGGTAAACGATATGTTAGCAAGCGGCAATAAAAGCTTTTACACGGTTAAAGAAGGCGCTACGTATTACTATGACCTTGCCTCTAAATCGCAAAAGAAAGTGCCGGGTCAGGATGCGTTTATCATACTGAACAACATTCGCGAAAGCAAAAAAATATGGAGCAATAGTGGTGCCATTATCGAAGATCTTGGCGATGGCATCATCAATCTGGAATTCCAGAGTAAAATGAATACCATAGGCGGCGAAGTGCTGCAGGGTATTAACAAGGCCATTGACCTTGCCGAGAAAGAATATGACGGACTTGTAATAGGCAACCAGGCAGTTAACTTTTCTGTGGGTGCTAATCTGGGCATGATCTTTATGATGGCTGTAGAGCAGGAATATGATGAGCTTAACATGGCCATTAAACTGTTTCAGGATACCATGATGCGTGTTCGTTATTCATCTATTCCGGTTGTGGTTGCCCCTCACGGCATGACGCTGGGCGGTGGCTGCGAAATGAGCATGCACGCCGATAAGGTTGTGGCTGCTGCCGAAACATATATTGGTTTAGTTGAATTTGGCGTAGGTGTTATTCCCGGCGGTGGCGGTAGTAAGGAGATGGCCTTGAGAGCATCTGACCTTTTCCATAAAAACGATGTGGAGCTTAACGTACTGCAGGAATATTTTTTAAGTATTGCAATGGCAAAAGTATCAACATCTGCTTATGAAGCTTTTGATACCGGGATATTGCAACATGGCAAAGATGTTATTGTGGTAAACAAGGACAGGCAGCTTGCCGAAGCTAAAAAACACGCCAAACTACTTGCCGAAGCAGGATACATTCAGCCTATAAAACGTAAGGATGTTAAAGTGCTTGGTAAACAGGCTTTAGGTATGTTCTTGGTAGGTACCGATAGTATGGAAGCCGGACATTACATATCTGAATACGACAAAAAAGTTGCCAACAAGCTGGCCTATGTTATGGCTGGTGGCGACCTTTCTGAAGCTACCCTTGTAACTGAGCAATATCTTCTGGACCTTGAAAGGGAAGCGTTTTTATCGCTTACCGGAGAGAGAAAGACTCTTGAAAGAATACAGTTTATGTTAACAAAAGGGAAACCTTTAAGAAACTGATTATAAGTATCAAGAATTAAGTATTAAGTACGAAGACTGAGCTACAATGCATCAATTTGAAAAATTAAAGATTTGGCAAAAATCTATGGATGTTGCCGAGAAGGTATATAAGATATCTGCAAACATACCGCTTGATGAACGTTATAACCTTATTTCTCAGATAAAAAGATGTGCCGTGTCCATCCCTTCAAATATTGCAGAGGGTTCAGGGCGTAACTCAAAAAAAGAATTCATTCAGTTCCTCGGAATTGCAAATGGTTCATCTTTCGAACTAATTACACAATTGATGCTATTACAACGATTAAATATTATACAGGAAGATATTATTAAACAATTGACTGCTGAAGTAATAGAAATATGCAATATGAATTTTGCGTTGCAGCGAAACTTAACACAATCACTTGCTCAATCTTAATACATAATACCTGATACTTAATACAAAATTTAAAATGAAAACAGCATATATAGTTAAAGCGTACCGTACAGCGGTAGGCAAAGCGCCAAAGGGAGTTTTTAGGTTTAAACGTCCCGACGAACTGGCCGCTGAGACCATACAGTTCATAATGAATGAATTGCCTGACTTCGACAAAACACGAATAGACGATGTTATGGTGGGCAACGCCATGCCGGAAGCCGAACAGGGACTAAACTTTGCACGCCTTATTTCCCTTATGGGGCTTAAGGTAGACGATGTTCCCGGTGTAACCGTAAACCGTTACTGTGCCAGCGGACTGGAAACCATTGCTATGGCTACAGCCAAGATACAAAGTGGTATGGCCAATTGTATTATTGCAGGCGGTGCCGAAAGTATGAGTTTTATCCCTATGGGTGGCTACAAACCGGTGCCTGACTACCAAGCTGCCAAAGCAGGCCACGAAGATTATTACTGGGGAATGGGCTTAACTGCCGAGGCTGTGGCGAAACAGTTTAAAGTAAGCCGTGAAGACCAGGACGAATTTGCATTCCAGTCGCACCAAAAAGCACTTAAGGCTCAGGCCGAAGGTAAATTTGACAAACAAATAGTGCCTATTACCGTAGAGCAGGTATATGTAGACGAGAACGGCAAAAAAGCTACTAAAAGTTATACGGTAACAAAGGACGAAGGTCCGCGTGCAGATACATCTGTGGAAGCATTGGGTAAATTAAAACCTGTTTTTGCTGCCGATGGTAGTGTTACTGCAGGAACCTCATCGCAAATGAGCGATGGTGCCGCGTTTGTAATGGTAATGAGCGAAGACCTGGTTAAAGAACTTGGCCTGGAGCCTATTGCCCGCATGGTAAGCTATGCTGCCGCTGGTGTAGAGCCACGTATTATGGGTATAGGCCCGGTAAAAGCTATTCCGAAAGCATTACAGCAGGGAGGTTTAAAACTCGATGATATAGAACTAATAGAGCTTAATGAGGCATTTGCATCGCAATCGCTTGCTGTAATACGCGAGTTGGGCATTAATAAAGATATTGTGAATGTTAACGGTGGCGCGATTGCTATGGGTCACCCACTGGGTTGTACCGGGGCTAAATTATCGGTTCAGTTGTTTGACGAAGCTAAACGTCGCGGAAACAAATATGGTTTAGTAACTATGTGTGTAGGTACAGGACAGGGCGCTGCGGGGGTGTTTGAGATATTATAACTATTATTTTAAATGATGAATTTAAAATTTTAAATGCATGAAAGAAAATATAATTGCCAATAAAACTTTCGAGTTTTCTTTGAATGTGATTCATCTTTACATGCAACTTAAGAAGGAGAACGAATATATAATTTCTAAACAAGTATTACGTAGCGGAACCAGTATTGGTGCTAATGTAGAAGAAGCGATAGCGGCACAGTCAAGAAAAGACTTTATAAGTAAATTATCAATCGCGTCAAAAGAAGCACGGGAAACCAAATATTGGTTGAGGCTTCTTGATAAGTCAAACCTGACACAGATTCCAGTATCAGGCTACCTTGTTGAAATAGAACATATCGTAAATATAATTACAAAAATAATAAAGACGTCCCAGGAAGCTGTAGCAAATAGTATTCAGCCACGGGAAATTTAAAATTTATAATTCAAAATTTAAAATAATCATGGCCGATACAATAGAAAAGCAATTAGCGAGGGGCGGCCAGTTCCTTGTTACAGAAACAAAAAGTGAGGATATATTTACACCCGAAGATTTCTCTGAAGAGCAGCTGATGATGCGCGACTCTGTAAAAGAGTTTATCGATCGTGAAATATGGCCTAACAAAGACCGCTTCGAGAAAAAGGATTATGCTTTTACCGAAGAGACCATGCGCAAAGCAGGGGAGCTTGGCTTTCTTGGCGTAGCGGTTCCCGAAGAATATGGCGGACTTGGTATGGGCTTTGTAAGCACTATGCTGGTTTGCGATTACATATCGGGTGCTACAGGTTCATTCTCTACGGCGTTTGGCGCACATACGGGTATCGGCACCATGCCTATTACGCTATATGGTACCGAAGAACAGAAACTTAAATATGTACCTAAATTAGCTTCTGGCGAGTGGTTTGGCGCGTATTGCCTTACCGAGCCGGGTGCGGGCAGCGATGCCAACTCCGGTAAAACCAAAGCGGTTTTAAGCGAAGACGGTACACATTATAAAATTACAGGCCAGAAAATGTGGATCTCTAACGCCGGCTTTTGCAGCGTATTTATAGTGTTCGCAAGAATTGGAGACGATAAAAACATTACAGGCTTTATTGTTGAGAATGACCCGGCTAATGGTATATCGTTAGGTGAAGAAGAGCATAAACTGGGCATTCGTGCCTCCTCTACCCGCCAGGTTTTCTTTAATGATACTAAAGTGCCGGTAAAGAATATGCTAAGCGAAAGAGGCAATGGTTTTAAAATAGCCATGAACGCCCTTAATGTGGGCCGTATTAAACTTGCTGCCGCATGCCTTGATGCACAGCGCAGGGTAACATCTGCTTCGGTTAAGTATGCTAACGAGAGGGTTCAGTTTAATACGCCTATTGCAAACTTTGGTGCTATCCGTGCTAAACTTGCCGAAATGGCTGCTAACTGTTATGCAGGCGAAAGTGCTGCTTACCGTGCCGCAAAAAATATAGAAGACCGTATTAATGCCCGCGTTGCCAATGGCGAAAGTCACCAGGATGCCGAGCTTAAAGGTGTAGAGGAATTTGCTATTGAGTGTTCTATCCTTAAAGTAGCTGTGTCTGAAGATATTCAGAATTGTTCTGACGAAGGTATCCAGATATTTGGCGGTATGGGCTTTAGCGAAGATACCCCTATGGAAAGTGCCTGGAGGGATGCGCGTATTGCGCGTATTTATGAGGGTACTAACGAGATAAACCGTATGCTAAGCGTGGGCATGCTTATTAAAAAAGCCATGAAAGGCCATGTAGATTTACTTGGACCTGCAATGAAGGTTGCCGAGGAGCTTATGGGAATACCGTCTTTTGATACTCCGGATTACAGCGAACTTTTTGCCGAGGAGAAAGAGATCATCGGCAAGCTTAAAAAAGCCTTCCTTATGGTTGCCGGCAGTGCTGTACAAAAATACGGCCCTGCGCTCGATGAGCACCAGCAATTGCTAATGGCAGCCTCTGATATACTGATTGAAATATACATGGCAGAATCGGTTATTTTACGTACCGAGAAACTGGCTAAAAATAAAGGTGCCGCTGCTGTAAAAGAACAAATTGCCATGGCGCAACTGTACCTTTACAAAGCTGTAGATATTGTAAATACAAAAGGTAAAGAAGGGATAGCCTCTTTTGCCGAAGGCGATGAGCAACGAATGATGCTCATGGGCTTAAGGCGTTTTACAAAATATAACAATATGCCTAACGTGGTTGCCTTAAGGGAAACCATTGCGGCAAAACTGGTAGACGAAAACAACTATCCGTTTTAAGACTTAGTTTCTTAAGTTAATTTAGAAAAGGCCGATGCGAGTTAATTTGCATCGGCTTTTTTGTGTTTAATTAAAATCATTCAGAACTTATAACACACCCCTAACCCCTCTCAAGAGGGGAACAGCTACACTCTTTCTCTAAACATTTGAGTGAGCGGGTTTGAGTGTTCCCCTCTTGAGAGGGGTTAGGGGTGTGTTGTTTTCACAAGCAATTTAAAAATATCTATAATACAAAAACCCGCTAAGATATAGTCAAAGCGGGTTTTCGATGTAACTGCCTAAGTTTCCTGTTAGGCTATGCGCTTCCTGTTGCCACGTAGTAAATTCAGTAAAATCATGATAACTGCAGCTACGAGCAGCAGGTGAAAGACAGCGCTGGTTACATGATAAGCAAAGCTGCCCAAAGCCCATGCGACCACCAGTATTAAGGCAATTATATACAATATGTTTTTCATAGTATTCTTTTATTACGGTTATTTAACCGCGTCTACTTTTTCCTTAGTCATTTTAGCATGCTCAAGGTGTTTTCTTAACTCAGGCAACATTTGTGCAGCCCATGTTCTAACATCCGGATCTTTCGCTTTTTCTGATGCTTTTTCTATTTCCTTAATTGTTTTTTCGTGACCGTCTACCATTGCATCAGCATATGCTTTATCAAAGTCGGCTCCGGTTTTGTCGTTAAGGTCTTTACGTGCATCCTCACCTTTATCTGTTAAGGCAGCAGGAAGTGTAATACCTTTTTTAGCAGCAAGGTCTTTAGTAGTTGCAGATGCTTTAGTATGCGCATCTATCATCATTTTTGCTAATGCCTTAATATCGGCACTGGTACTTTTTGTCTCAGCAAGTTTGCCAAGTTCTATTTCTTTCATGTCTACTTCGGCAGCATCTACAAGATATTGAGAATCATCTTCTAAACTGTCGGTAGCTTCGGTGTCAAGATTTTGTTCGTTTGCATCTTCTGCAACTTCTTTCGGGTCTTCGGCCTTAGGCTCTGTTTTGCATGATCCCATACCAAAAGACATGGTTACCACAGCTGCTCCTAAAATCGCTTTACTAAATAATGATGATTTTTTCATGATCAGGTTGTTTGTAATTATTTGTTCTATACGAAATTAGAACATAAATACATGCCTCGTTGTTAGCGTTATCACAATAAGTGTTAGGAAAATATTAAATGATTTAATAAGTTACAAAGTCATACAGATGCAAAGCAGCAAAGTTACCTTAGTTTAATGCATCCCGGCTTAACCACTTTACTACAATTAATAAGAATTAACAGACTAAATTTGCATAGCTTTGCAACATAATAACCTGATGATGATTAACCCTTCTGCCAGTGGATGGATAGACAAATTTTTTGGGCAGCTTAAATACAGGCTGTCCGTTTACGAAAATTCCCATGCTCTATACCGGGCAATACGGGACACAGGTTTTATATACGGGCATGTACTTTCTTTTAATAATATTGATGCCCGTGAAACTAAGGGCTGGAATACCGAAGAAGTTACCAAGGCTGCTTTACTAAATACTTTGTATGATGTATACAGGCTAATAACGCAGACCGAAGATACTACCGATTTTATAGCTAAAGCTACTGCCTTTTACAAAGAAATGGAGCCGGGAGGTTTTGGTATTTTATATAGGGTATTACCATCTTCGGGGCCAAGCTATGAGCTTGAAAATATATTGGATGGGCGCATTAAAACCAACGAAAATATTTTTAGCCGCAGCTTTAGCCATATACTTACCAATGCATTATTGTTTATGGATGTGCTGGCTTTTCGCCAGTTTTTACTAAACGGGGAACGGCCGCAAAAATATCTTAAAAAACTTGAAGAAACTGTTTTAGGCATTGGTGCAAATGCTTTAAACAGCAAAGAACATAAAACTGATTATGATAATTTGCTGATAAAGCTATTTGAAGCTTCTGCCAGATACACAAAACTTTCAGAAATTAATACTGAAGGAAAACAGGAAAGGAGCTATGATTATTTTGAATCAAAATCAGAAAGAAATTACCTCCTTGATATGGCTGCAATGGCTATATGGAGTGACGGTACGGCACAACAAACAGAGATCGATTTTTTGTATCGCTTATCAGAAAATCTGGGTTTAACCGATGAAGCTGCTGCCGAAAGTATGGCATCTTACGATGTTTTTTTACGCATCAATAAAAAAGACATTCCTTATTTTAAATACAGTAACCCTGTTAAACACTTTTACGACCACGCCGCGCAAAGTGTTAAACAGCTTATAATACGTAATAAAAACAGGCTTGTTAAAGAGTTGAGCAATAACGGCGAACTGGTGTTGCTCCTTACCCACTCTACGCATCGCAACCTAAACGAAAAGGAAAAGAAAAAGGTTAAAAAGCAATTGCTCGAAATTTGTAAAACTATCCCTTCGCTTACCATATTCCTGCTACCGGGTGGCAGCCTGCTATTGCCGTTGCTTATTAAATTTATCCCGCAGTTATTACCCAGTGTACTTAATGAAAATTTAGAAAGGGACGGGGAGTAATTTTTCCGTTTAGTTGCAATAGCTTATATTTGGTAAACCATAAATACTACTGCATGAAACGTATTACATTAGAAATTAAATGGGCTCTTGTATTTACACTAATGACTTTAATATGGATGTTTGCCGAAAAACTGGCCGGACTGCATGATACCCATATAGAGAAGCACCCTATTTACACCAACCTCATCGCGATACCTGCCATTTTAATTTATGTTTTAGCGCTACTTAACGCACGTAAAAAATACTATGGCGGCACCATGACGTATGGACAGGGCGTTAGGACCGGACTGATTATAACTATATTTATAACGCTACTTAGCCCGTTTTCTCAATACATAACCTCTACCTACATTACACCTCACTTTTTTGAGAATGCCATTAACTATGCTATTAGTAAAAAATTCTCAACCCGCCCTGATGCCGAAGCTTACTTTAACCTGAAAAGCTACATCATCCAGGGGCTTATTGGCGCACCAATAATGGGTGTTGTTACCACACTTATTGTAGCAGCTTTTACGAAAAGACATTAACGGGACTGCAATAAAAAACCCTTATTGCAAGTAAGCAATAAGGGTTTACATGTAAACTATAAGTTTATTACAGTAAAAAGTTAAGACGGTCTACTTTAGATAATTCGTGGTTATTAGAAAAGTTTACACCCAAGTCTTTAACTATACCTGTTTCAAGCCCGTACACCCAACCGTGAAGTACCAGTTCCTGCTTTCTGTCCCATGCATTTTGCACTATAGATGTCTTGGCAAGATCTGTAACCTGTTCTTTAACATTAAGCTCTACAAAGGCATCAAAACGTTGTTTCTCATCTATAATAGAGTCCAAATATTGGTGGTTTAGTCTGTATGAGTCTTTAATATGGCGAATCCAGTTGTCTATAATACCTATACTATCACTACCCATAGCGGCCTTAACACCACCGCAGCCATAGTGGCCGCACACAATAACGTGCTTTACTTTTAGCACATTAACTGCATAGTCTAACACACTAAGCATGTTCATATCACTATGAATTACCATATTGGCTATATTACGGTGAACAAACACCTCACCCGGCACGGCACCTATAACCTCGTTAGCAGGTACACGGCTGTCGCTGCAGCCTATCCATAATAACGGTGGTTTTTGAACACTTGCCAGCGTTTTAAAATAATCAGGATCTTCAGCAAGCTTGGTCTTAGACCATGTTTTATTGTTGTCTAATATTTTTTTGTAAAAATCGTCCTGTGCCATAATATTGGTTTTCTAAGTAGTTGCAGGTTAAATAATGGGCTTGCCCTACCTGCGAATTTAGTAGAAAATTCTTAAAGTGCCAACAGTAGGCTTATTATATTTCTTCCTCGCTCCAGGCTTTCATCATCCAGATCGTTTTTTCCTGCTCGGCAATAAAATTACTCATCATGCTGTTTGTACCCTCATCGCCTATTTTTGCAGTTTCATCAAGTATAACCCTTTCAATCTGGAGCAGGTTTGCAAGCGATTCCATTACCAGGTGCACGGCTTCGGTATCTTTACTGATGTTTTTGCCTACAGTTAGCCTGTTGTTAGCAATGTAATCTTCAAATGTATGTAATGGTGTACCACCAAGTGTCAATACCCTTTCGGCTACTTCGTCAATTTTTTGCTGTGCATCATTGTATAATTCTTCAAATTTTACGTGCAGCTGAAAGAAACGTTTCCCACGAATATTCCAGTGGATGCCACGCAGGTTTTGGTAATATACCTGAAAGTTAGAAAGTAAAATATTAAGCTCTGCAGCTATAACTTCGGTTTCCTGTACGGGCAATCCCAATATGTTTAAAGTATCTTTCTCTTCAGTTTTCATAAGGCTTATATATTAGTTTTGTTGTAAGTGTTTACTTTAATAAATTTAAGTAAAAATAACTATTAAAACTATAGGTAATATCAATGGTTTTTATAATTTTATCATAAATATCTATATAATGACCATTACCCAACTACATTATGTGTTAGCCGTAGCAGAGCATAAGAACTTTACCCTTGCCGCCGAAAAGTGCTTTGTAACACAGCCTACACTTAGCATGCAAATACAAAAGCTTGAAGAAGAACTTGGCATACAAATTTTTGACCGCGGTAAAAAGCCTATCCAGCTTACCGATGTAGGCCTTAAAATAGTTACGCAGGCGAAAAATATAGTTAATGAAAGCGGCCGTATTAAGGATATTGTAGACCAGCAAAAGGGTTATATAGGGGGCGATTTCAGGGTGGGGATTATCCCAACTGTTATGCCCACGCTGTTGCCTATGTTTATGGCAAATTTTATTAATAAATACCCAAAGGTTAACCTTATTATTGAGGAACGCCCAACGGAGGAACTTATTAAAATGATTAAGAACGGACAGCTGGATGCTGCCATTGCCGCTACCCCGCTGGACGAAGAAACTATAAAAGAAATAGTATTGTACTACGAGCCTTTTGTGGCTTATTTACCTGAAAATAACGCTGCTTACCAAAAGAAAGAGTTTGACGTGGAAGACCTGGAGGCTAACCTCAATAATATATTACTGTTACAGGATGGGCATTGTTTTAGGAACAACATACTTAATATTTGCAGGGCAGCATCATTGCCATCGGGCAATCATTTCCAGATAGAAAGCGGAAGTTTTGAAACTATGGTGCGCCTTGTTGATGAAGGCCTTGGCATGACGCTGCTGCCTTACCTGCATACGCTGGATATGAACGAAAAAAGTAGGGCTAAACTACGCCAGTTTAAAGAGCCTAAACCATCGCGCGAGGTGAGCCTTATCTATTCTAAAAAAGAACTAAAGCTGCACATTATAGAGGCATTGCGTAGTACGATATCGGGTGTGGTACGTGGTGCCATTGCATTCCAAAATGTGGCGATAAGCAGCCCTTTGCAGAAGGTGAAGTAATAGTAATATTTTTTATGAATATAATATAGATCAGATGGGTGAAATCATAATGTGTATTATTGGTATTTTTATCCTTATCTTATCAGTTGTAAGTTATAGGGTATTAAACTATTACGGGCATAGGAAATCAGGAATTGTAGTAGGACTATTTTTAGCACTTATAGTATTAATCCCTTTATTCTCATTAATTTTTGAATCTGAGCTATATTTTAAAAGCGATGCCAGAAAAGATTTAAAAATCGCGGAAATTGTTTTGAATAATGATTTCGAAATAGAAGATAGCAATATTTCTGGAATGTCAGACTATTACCAGTTAACAAAACTTAAGATTTCTAACACAGACAGGCATAAAATTATAAATCAAATAGTTAACAGCAGTAACTTTAAAACTATACATGATATTCAGTATTACAGCTTGAATGCCATTAGCAATGAAGAAAGTCCTAAAATTATATGGAATTATAAAGTGAAGGATGAATATATAATTGAAACATATGAAAAAAAGTCCGGATATTCTCCAATTAAATTGATAGTAAAAGTTAAAGAGCATTCTCCTATTTTAGATTTGACCAGAATTGAGGATTAATTAGAGCCAAAAAAAAACGCCCCATCTCGGGGCGCTTCTTGCAACTATTCGTTTTGATTTATTTAGTCGTTAAAGTAAAAGCCATTAGGGCCTACGCCAACTGTATATGAATTTAGCAATGCACCGGCAAGCGAGTAAGTGTATATTTTACTGTCCTGAGAAAAATTGCCACCATCTGCAATGTAAATTTTATCTTCTTTAACATTAAAGCCATACATAGCTCCGTACTCAGAGTCAGACGTATAAGTTAACAACGGTATCACAGGTATAGTTGTAGAATTTAACGGCATAGTATATACCGATGTTCCTGCTGTAAAATACAGTTTATCATTTTCGATAGTAAGATCCTGTGCCGAATAGGTTAACGCCTCCGGCAGGTTAATACTCCCTGATAACTGGTTAGTAGCAAGGTTTATCCTGCTTAATTTCCCACCACCCAATACGTACAGAATACCATCTTCTTCCTGGAATGATTCCGGAGATGCGCCAAGCTCTATAACACGTTCAGTAGTATTGTTTGATGGGTTAAACACTGTTACAGCAGTTCCACTTCCGTAAAATCCATTTGCAATGTATAATTTTCCATTTTCTTCGATGATCTTTTCAGACCAGTTGTTTAAAGCAATTTTAGATGTTGTATAATCTGAAAGGTTAACAACCGTAAGAAAATCATCTGCTCCGGTACCAAAGCCGGCATAGTTAGTTATATAAGCTTTTCCATTTAACACTACACCATATCGTGGATTTTCTAAATTTGTATCTACGGTAGCAATATATTTAAATGTGTAACGGTCTACAATAGTTATTTTATTGGCCGAACCTGAAATTATAAACGCTTTATCATTGCTAAAAAATAAATCCTGTAAGTAAGTACCCAATCCCGGTTTGTCAGGATTTACCGCCGTATAAATATCCTGTTGTACACTGCCATTATTACCAAGAAATGTAACCGATGCCGTACTTGGCGTGCTGTTACCTTCGTTAAGTATAAATGTACCATCACTATAAGCACCGGCCTGGCCCGCATTATTATCATCGTCACTGCTACACGATACAAAGAAAACAGATCCTGCCACAAGGGCTAAAAGGCATTTTTTAATGTTCATCATTTTTATTAAAATTTAAGGGTTAGGTATATATTAAAATTTCGGCCGGGCAGGTACCTGCTTTCAACACTTACATAGTCGGCATTCCATACGTTTAGCAGTTGCAATCCAAGTTTATAAGTGTTCGTTTTACCAAAATTATATTCGGCACCGGCATTTCCCGTAGTGTAGGCATCTACGTTGTAGCGCGCATTATTGTCAGATCGTGTAAATACTTCGCCGTTGTAAAGTAGCTGGTAATAGGCAGAGATTTTTTTATAGCTATAAGACAATGATGCCGTAGCTTTATGATAAGGAACATAGATGAGCTGTTTGCCGGTAGCTTCATTTCGAGATTCTGTGTAACCATATGTGGCATTAATTGCAAGGTTATGCACCCCCATGGTTTTTGTAAACCCTACTAACACTTCTGCTCCATACGTTTTAACCTTGTCGGTATTTACAGGGCGCCAAATACTGCCGGTGGGAACCCAGCGCAGCATATCTTTAATTTTGATATAATAACCCGTAAGGCTAAACGTGAAATTTTTTACTGCAAAATTATTGCCTGCCTCTGCCTGCCAGGAGTTTTCCGGTTTCAATTGGGTATTGCCGCTGCCCTGCCAGTAAAGGTCGTTAAATGTAGGTATCCTGAAATTTTTAGACGTGTTGAGCTTAAGTGTGTAATATGGTGCAAACTTGTATTTTGTACCTAACGAGAACAACAAAGGGCTGCGGTAGTTATTAGTAACCTCTTTGCGAAGCCCTGCCTCATACATAAACCTACTAACCGGGCTATGGCTTACAAGCACACTCGCCGAACCTATTTGCCGTACATTATTAAGTATATCGCTGCCATAACCTTTATTCTGCGTAAAATCTAAAACGGTATTAATTTTAAAATTATCACTGCCTTTATACAGCAGGTCATATTTTGCTATTACCGATTCTACTTTGCCGTATGTAAATGCATTATTGCGGATATTTTCGAAATATCTGTATTCTTCCTGTAAAAACGCAGCTTTAACCTTTGAGGTAAACTTGCCATAGTTACCCACCCATTCTAACAGGTTGCGCGTATTGTTATCCCTGTATTTTGTTCTAATCTCAGACGGAAATATTAAAGAAAAATGCCTTTCGCCATCAAAGTAATAGCTGTATAAAGTAAGTCGGTTACTGCTGCTAAATTTGTAGCCGGCAACCGCATTTAAGCTGGTGTTATAGTACTGCCCGTTAAGGTTTTTGCCTTCGCGCCCCACATAATTGTAATCATTGTCAGAGCTATTTCGGGTAAAGCTTACCGACGCACTAAATTTATCCGATGATATACTGGTTTTATAATGAACCCCCTGCGTGTTAAAGCTGCCATAATTAACCCGTAGTTCATTTTTAAAAGCATTAGTATAATCCAGTTCGCTGTTTAAGTGAATACTCCCGCCTATGGCACTGCTGCCGTAAATAACGCTTCCGCCCCCTGCCCTTACCGCTATTCCATTAAAATCGCGGGTGTTAAGGGTGTTAAAGTCGGTTTGCCCGTTAAGCTGGGAATTGATATTGATGCCATTCCATATCACTGCCGTTTGCTGCGCAGTTGTCCCCCTAAAAGATGGCGACGACACCATGCCCAAACCATTTTCTTTAAAGTAAATAACAGTATTGTATTGCAACAGCGAGGTTAGCGAAGCGGCATTCGTGCCAATAACTGAGTCATTTAGTTTTTGGACAGACTGCGTTGCCGAGAAATCGCGCAATTGCGTGTCGGATATTATAACTTCTTTAAGTTGTACAATACTGTCCTGCTGCGCTACAAGGGTATGGCACAGTAACAGCAAAAGCGGTAAAATAAAATATTTCAGCGTCATAATTACTGAACCTTTTTCCCGAAGATCCGTTATTAGTTTCAGTTAAGGCAGGTCTCCTGGCTTGCGTACTGTTGTTTACCTTCCCGTTTTTATAAACAGTGGTTTGTAGTTAACAACAGCCTCCCTTGCGGGGATAAGCTTACAGTTGCGGGAACAGCCCGGGCTTTTTATACCCGATTCCCTTTTAATGCATTACGGCGACAGCGCAATGCAACCTTAAGTGTGGCGCAAAGATATATTGAATTATTTAATTTATACCTTTGCACCTGTTGAATTTTATTTATGAGAAAGCTTTATTTACTGTTGATTATTCTTTTTTTGGTATTTACCGGATGTAAAAACGATGTGCAGCCTTCATTGTCGCATGCCGAAAAAACCCTAAACACGGTTAAGTATGCTAAAGGTCTGCAAATATATAAGTACAAAGGTTTTACTGTAGTGAAGGTAACCCAGCCATGGCCCAATGCCACACAGGGTTTTACTTATGTAATGCAGCACAAAGGCGCAGTACTGCCCGATAGTTTAAAGAACAGTATAATTATACCTGTACCGTTAAAAAGTGTTGTAGTTACCTCTACCACACACATACCGTCGCTGGAAACGCTTGGTGTAGAAAACACGTTGGTGGGCTTTCCTGGAACGGATTATATATCATCGGCTAAAACAAGGGCAAGGATAGATTCCGGCAAGGTAAAAGAGGCGGGAGCCAATGAAAGCCTTAATACCGAAGTGATATTAGACCTTGCGCCCAATGCTATTGTGGCTTTCGGCATCAACAGCACTAATAAAACCCTGAACAGCCTGCAGCAAAGCAGCCTGAAAGTTATTTATAACGGCGACTGGACAGAGCAATCGCCACTTGGTAAAGCCGAATGGATTAAGTTTTTTGGTGCCCTTTACGGCAAGGAAAAAGAAGCAGACAAATTGTTTGATAAAGTTGAGAGAGACTATAACGAAGCTTTAAAACTGGCACAAAAAGTAACTACAAAACCTACCGTAATGGCAGGAGCATTGTATCAGGACCAATGGTACATGCCACAGGGCGGAAGCTGGGGTGCCTTATTTTTAAAAGATGCCGGAGCCAGTTATCTTTGGGCACAAAGTGCAGGCACGGGCAGCATAAGCCTGTCATTTGAAACAGTATTGGAAAAAGCAGAAAGTGCCGATGTTTGGATAGGCCCAAGCCAGTTTACATCGCTTAAAGAAATGACCGACACTAATCCGCATTACGCTCAATTTAAATCATTTAAAAGCAAACAGGTATATTCGTACAGTACTAAAAAAGGCGCAACCGGCGGGCTATTGTATTTTGAGCTTGCCCCTAACCGCCCCGACCTGGTTTTAAAAGACCTCATACGTATTTTACACCCGGAACTGTTGCCTGGCTACGAGTTAAAATTTTTCGAAAAACTACAATAGCAATTGCAAAACAACCGCCAGCATATATTCCTTTTTACACTTTTAGGCATTGCGCTAATGGTGTTATTTCTTGCGAATATTAGCTTGGGGGCAGTTAAGATTCCTCTTGCTGATGTTTTGCAAAGCCTTACAGGCGGCGAAGCCTCTAAAACCAGTTGGCACTACATCATAATTAACTACAGGCTGCCTAAAGCTATCACAGCCTTGCTTGCCGGCATGGGCTTATCTGTTGGTGGGTTGCTCATGCAAACGCTTTTTCGCAACCCTTTAGCCGGGCCAGACGTATTGGGGCTTAATAGTGGTGCGAGCCTGGGTGTTGCATTTGTAATATTGGCATCGGGTATTTTTCCTGCAACACTGGCAGGAATATTCCTTTCTCCTTACGGTATAGTACTGGCATCTGTAGCTGGGAGTTTCATTGTTTTACTGGCAATATTAGCCGTGGCGCAACGCCTGCGCGATACTATGGCAATACTTATTATAGGGCTAATGTTTACCAGTTTTACAGGTGCAATAGTTGGGGTACTTACCTACTTTAGTACTGCCGAACAGCTTCAAAAATATACATTCTGGGCACTGGGAAGCCTTGGCAACCTGCCGTGGGATAATATTATATTGCTTGCCCTCGTCGTTCTTATGGGTCTGATTATGGCTGTTATAACCTTAAAACCCCTTGACGCGCTTTTACTGGGTGAGCGTTATGCTAAAAGCATGGGTATTAATTTTAAACGTACCCGCTTTATAATTATACTGGCAACCAGCCTGCTTACCGGCTGCATAACCGCTTTTGCCGGGCCCATAGCTTTTGTGGGACTGGTAGTGCCACACATGGCAAAATTGCTGTTTAAAACCAGCAGCCACAACGTTTTATTTTGGGCGACATTGCTTACCGGCGGGGTGCTTATGCTGTTGTGCGACATCTTTACGCAGCTGCCGGGAAGCGCTTTTGTATTGCCCATAAATGCCATAACATCTATTATAGGCGCTCCGGTGGTTATTGGGTTATTGCTTAGTAAACGTAAAGGCATTTTTAATTAAAGGCTATGGAGAAAAGTAAAACGATATTGCAGGCAAACAATATAAGCATTGGTTATAGTTCTAAAAAATTAAACCATATCATAGCATCGGGTATTAACCTGACACTTAAGACCGGGACACTAACGGCACTTATTGGCGCAAATGGTATTGGTAAAAGCACGTTGCTTCGCACGCTTACCGGTATACAAGAGCCTTTATCAGGTAATGTTATACTTAACGGGAAAGGTATTGAAAGCTACACTCCGGCACGCCTTGCACAACAACTTAGCATTGTATTGACTGAAAGCCTCCCGCCAAGTAACCTAACCGTTTATCAACTTGTTGCCCTTGGCCGCCAGCCGTATACCAACTGGGTGGGCAGCCTATCCCCCGAAGACCATTTTAAAATAACCGAAGCGTTAGAACTTACGCAAACCAGCCATTTGTCTGATAAAAAACATTTCGAAATAAGCGACGGGCAACTGCAAAAGGTATTAATTGCACGCGCACTGGCGCAAGATACCCCTCTTATTATTCTTGATGAACCCACCACGCACCTCGACCTTAGGCATAAAGTCAGCTTACTGCGATTACTTAAAAAACTGGCTGGAGAGCAGGGCAAATGCATTCTCTACTCTACCCACGACCCTGACCTGGCGTTGCAGTTAAGCGACGAACTTATTATTATGACTCGGGACACCGTGCTACAAAACACACCACAAGGTTGTATAGAATCTAACATCTTTAATACATTATTTAACGATGATGGAATTGTTTTTGATCCTGATAAAAAAAGTTTCATTGTTAGATAAACAACTAAAATTACAGGCTCGTAAGGTTTAACAAAAGCTAAACAGAAATAGGTTTTACAATGATTATATTTACATAACACACTAAATATAATTATTATGAGTAATCAATTTTCACTAAAATATCCGGGAGATAAAGGGGGCCTAATAAGCAAAATAAAAAGTACCATAGGTGATAAAGGAACCTTTGCAGGCGATGAGCAAAAAGGGCAGTTTGAGGGCAGTACGCCTGTAGGCAGTTTTGAAGGTTCTTATACAATTAATGGAGATGACATTAACATCACTATAGATAAAAAGCCCTTTTTAGTATCGCACGACAGGATTAAAGATGAGTTTGAAAAAGCCCTTAAAAAAGTATAGCCATGCTAAAGCCTTATATCCTTTTTATAATACTCATCTCTGGCATTGCCAGTGCCCAGCCTCCTAAAATAGAGCTGAGCGAAGGTGGCTTTGAACCCATTGATGTAACTATTCCTGCTAGTAAACCTGAAAAGCTTGTTTCAATTACAAAAACCTGGGCTTTAGAAAGGGAGCGCAGGAGGATAGACCAGGATAAGGGATATGATTTTACCAATGTAACAGACAATACCATAACGGTTACAGGCTTTAAAAAAAATGCTTTTTACTATACAAATCTGGGGGTGCAGTATGAGCATCGCATACAATATAGTATGAAGTTCACTTTTTACGAAAACCGATATACTCTGCTTTTTACTGTGAACCAAATTTATACTGATAATGATACGCCGGTACAATCATCCTTATCAGACTATTTTAAAAGCGACGGTACTTTAAAAGAAGGCTATACAAACCTTAATATTTCGCTGGAAAGTACCGTAAATGCTATTGTAAAATCGCATTATGAAGCACTGATTAATTTTCGATAACCCTAAAAAATAAAAACTATGGCAGCAGGAACAGACGACCCTAAAGACCTTGGCGATAAAAAAATAAATGGCCAGGAAAAACAAAGCGAAAAAAATGAAGGTTTTAGCGGCGATAACCTCCCTAAAAACTACGATCCGTCTTCAGATAAACTTAAAGCTGAACTGGATAAAAATAAAAACGGCGATGTTGAAACAGAGCAACGAGCCCGGGACGTTGATGAAAAAAAAGCCCCTGCTGTAAGTGAAGAAGATAAGACTACTAATGATGCTGGCAAAGTTGTGAGCAAAAGCCGTGGCACAGCAAATGAAGCCGAAGATATCGAGACGGCCGAGAACCGCGACTATAATAATGATACAGAAAAAGGGCGCTATGACAATTCCAACCCTGACAATAAGGTTAATCGTGGCAACACCCATCTGGGCGATTAATTATCAAACTACATAAAACAATAATAGCCGTAAATCTTTACGGCTATTATTGTTTTATGTAGCTAAAAAAATCTATTCGGTATCATTTGTAAATTGTATGTTAGCCTGTAAGTTTATGTCTTCGCTTAGTACAAGACCTCCCACACCCGTTACATCGTTAGCATGAATGTTAAAGTCGTTACGGTTTATAACACCATGAATTTCAAAGCCTGCCCTCATAATGCCAAAACCATCTTTTGCTTCTCCGCCAAAACGTACATCAAAAGTTACTAACTTTGTAATTCCTTTTATAGTAAGATTACCGGTTAGAGCATAGTTATCCCCCACAAAATCTTTAAATTCTGTTGATTTAAACTCTATTTGCGGGAATGCATCTGCATTAAAAAAATCAGGCGATTTTAAATGCTCATCCCTGTCGCGATTATTGGTATCAATACTATAAACATCTATAAGAAGGGTAAATACAGAATGTGTAAAACTATCGTGTTGGGGTGTTACTAATGTACCAGAGAATACATTAAAAGAGCCTCTTACCATAGATATTACCAAGTGCCTTATACTAAAACTAATATCAGAATGGGCAGGGTCGAGCGTCCAGTTTCTTGTAGCCATATATTTTATATTACTTAAAAATTATTCAATGTGGCAGCATACAGCGTTTTTCAAATTATTTTATAAGTAAACACCTGTTAAGCCTCTACTAATTTAGGCACAACTACCCTTTTAAACGCATTATTCAGCGTGAATTATTTGTTAAATTTATTAAATTCAATATACACATCAAATAAAGAAAATGAGAGATAGCGGGCATTTACATTCATTAGTAATAATTTCTATAACATTTTATATTTAAGGCTTTGTTAATATGTAAACTATTGCCAATGGTGGTGATTAACTTTATAATATACACAACTTAACATACTAAACGTCATGGCATCAGAAAAACAAACTCCGGCACCAAAAACCGATAGCGCTAAACCACTACATAAACAGGATACTCCAGAGCTGAAAAAAAATATAGCAAATGCTGAAAAAGGAACGGATGCAAAGGTAACCGCTACAAAAACGCCGCAGAAAATTCAGGATGGGGATACATCTGAAAAGAAAAGCGACCATTAATACAACTAAAATATAGAAACATGCAACCAGGTATAAATAATGACACTTTTAGCGAGAATAACACAGACACTCCGGATAGCGGAACACAACGCACTGCGGGCGAAAATAAGGAGAGTGGCGCCAAAAGGAACCACGACAATAAGCAGGATCAGGATCATGAAAACAAAGTAAATGATGTGCATGGTAATGATAAAGTAAAGAACAGTTGGGATGCAGACTCTAAAACCTTTAATGAGGATGAAGATTCCTGGAAAGAGGAGAATGATACCAATGCTGATACATCTAACGAGGGTACAAAAAACAACAACTGGGATGCTAATGACCAGATGCAGCGCACGATTGCTAATGATTTATATGATGATGAAATCCGCGAACCATATGCAGGTGATTATATAGACAGCGACCGTGAAACATATAACAGGAACAACGACCGCTTTAGATGGAGCGAGCCTGAAGATGAGGAATAGAGTTAGACTTACGAATTTTATATTCCGAACCTAATTCAAAATGAGTGGGATAGTATTTTTTGCTATCCCACTTTTATTTTGCCCTATGCTCAATGAAACGCGGATAGCACGGATGCTGTGCAAACGAGGATGATCGCGGATTTCTCATAATTGCCTTCTTTAGGTGTTGTCGTCGCGAGGCACGAAGCGATCTAAGAGTAGCATTATCGACAGATTGGTTCGTGCCTCGTGATGACAACGTGTAAAAAATAAACCACTATACGAAATAGAAATTACACCCGCCTATGATCCGCTTTCCAGTTTACGATAGATTTCTTAATCGCATCTGCAGATAAATTTTCTTTCAAGGCACGATCTGCCAGTGCGGGTAGCTCTTCATCGGGTGCAAAACGCAGTGCGAATAACTGTCCGTCTGTAAGTAGTTCTTCTATAGGTTCAAAACGTTTGCCTGTAGTTACAAAATAACGATACCGTAGCTCCTGCAGCACGATACGATTTTGTACTGTAAGTGCATAATGCTGGCGCAGCATTAATGCTACCCAGGTAAGGCATGCAAAGCCAACACCAACTGCTATCCAAAGATATCGGTTGGGGCCCTGCTCATAACAAGCGTGCATGCCACACAACCCCATAAGCACAAGCATTACAGGATAAAAAATAAAATGTTGGGGCGGATACCACCGTATGTGGTTTTTGTAGTTTTGCTCTCTCATATTTTAAATTTAGTTTATTTAAGCCGTTCTCCGTTAGCACTGGCGGCAACCAGTTTATCAAAGCGCGAGCGTTTTGTTTTTTCCTGTTTTGCTGTAATTATAATATGTATTACAGCCTTTTTATAAGAAGGTGCCTGCTTTATAAAAAAGTCCCATGCCTTTATATCGGCTTTAAATTCAGCTTCAAGATTGTGTGGCAGCACAGCCTCATCGGTACGCTCATGAGAGTATATTTTAGACTTTGCTTCGGTACGCTTATTAAATGCAGCAAGCCCGGCAGGCTGCATGAGCCCCTCCTTTTGCAATTGCGCCATTTTATCAATATTTACAGCACTCCAAATACTTGTTGGTTTGCGTGGGGTAAAGCGTATGGTATACCTGTCTTCGTTTAACGATTTTCGCACACCGTCTATCCATCCGTAACACAATGCCTGATTGACAGATTGTGGCCATGTAATGCTCGCTTTACCACTGTTTGTTTTATAAAAACCAACAAGCAGTTCGGTTTTTATAATATGATTTTCATCAAGCCATTGCCTAAAGTCGGTTTCATTAGCAAAGAAGGTTGGTTTCATAACTGTTAAATTAAATCAAGAACCTGCCTTATATCAGTTAGTGCCTTAAAATTAGGATGGCTAACCTCGTGGTCTATACGTTCATGTGCCCATGTGGTATGAAAAGGTACATGGCAGGCATAACCCCCAACTTCCAGTACCGGAAGCACGTCGCTTTTTAACGAATTACCTATCATCATAAATTCCTGCGGCTGTATATCGAGGCGCTGCAACAGTTTCTTGTAATTAACAGCTTCTTTATCGGCCATGACCTCTATGTGGTGAAAGTAATGCCCTAACCCGCTGTCGTGCAGCTTGCGTTGCTGGTCTTTAAGGTCGCCCTTTGTAGCAACCACAAGTTTATATTTACTATGCAGGATGGTAAGAGTTTCTTCTACCCCCTCAATCAATTCAATAGGTTTTTGGAGCAGCTCTTTACCCAAATCAAGAATTTTTGCAATGTGTTTTATACTTACTGTACCTTCAGAAACCTTAATAGAGGTCTCTATCATGCTCAAAATGTAAGCCTTAATACCATAACCATACAATGGCAGGTTAGCTATCTGGTTTGTAAATAGCGATTGCTCCAGGCCACTATGACTAAGATAATCTTCCATAAGCACGCAAAAAGCCTCCTGAGTTTCTTCAAAATAAGGCTCATTTATAAACAGGGTATCATCTGCATCAAAGGCTATAACTTTAATATTCATACTAAAAATTTAAGAAGTACTAAGATATTCGTTTTAAGGCATAAAGTGTAACTAAAGTAATGCTAAAAAAAATTAAAAGATATAAAATATGAAATGCGGATTGAACTGTCGTATTATAAAAGATGCTATTTCATTTCTATTTTAACTATTAGAATACTATTGATTATCTCCAAACAAGAGTGCTTTGTTTTAAATCCATACTTACTACATGTAATTAGAAAATCTTTTCTGTTCAATAATATCATTGCTAAGTATGTAGTACATAATTAGGTGGTCTTTTGATATAGTTTACAAAAAGAAAAGGCTACCATTTTTTATTTTTTGCATCTGGCAAAAAATAAAGACGAGCTAAGTTGTTAAACTATACATTATGTTTAAAAATCAGATTCCTAATACCAATATTTGATTTAAAAAAATTTACCCTAACAGATTTTTTTGTACGTTTGAAATTAATGAAACGCTTTATTACCATCCTTACTATTTTTATTTTTTTTGGATATATTCTAATTGCAATATATCCTTTCACTCCTGCTTTTTTTAAGAAATCATACACAGGAATAATTGCAAAAAAAGCAAAAGTTGCCTTAGGTTTTGGACCGTTGTTTATTAGCAAAAGAGCATCGATAAGTAAATCTATTTCGTACAAATTTTACCAGCAAGGGAAATGGCAGCATAGCCAACTATTGCTCGAACCCCTTTTTGAAGATTATAAAACATCTGGTAGTTTTTCTGCTCTAAAACACTGTCGACTGGACTCTTACCTCATGGCAGAAGCATATTTAATTAACAAATATAATGGAACCGAAAAAATGTTGAAAAGCAATGTTTACTCTGAATTTGCAAGTCATCTTTTCTATAGGCATAATCAAAATATCACACCAGATTCCCTCGAAGTATCGTATTACATTAAAGATAATAAAACCAACAGATTAACTTTATTACTAACCTTTAAAGATAAACCGTGATAAAGTTTACAAATAAATTTATAACTGCTTTTGAAAGACAGATTGAAAATCACATTTTACCCAATATAAATATAATATGGTTTAGGCGTTGCGTATATTTACTCTTATTGTTAAAAATGCTACTTATATGGCCAGAGCTTTCAATGTTTTATAAGCATGTAGTAAGTATAGGCAGAGGGTCTTTAATACCCTATGAGTTAATGTTTCTATCTGTTTTTTACAATTATTATAATTTTTATTGGTTATTTATATCAGTAATTGTTGCTTTCGCCATATTCAAAAAAAGTAATCGTTTATTATCCATTATTGTCTTTATAGTAAGCATTAACTATCTTTTCCTAACTTTTAAGGCAATAAATTTTGGTGACATGTTACTTAATTTTTTAATTTTCATGCTTATTTTTATTCGTGAAGATGCAATTAAAAACAGCGTAAATCAAATGGTTAATAATGCTATTGTACTAATAATACAGGTGCATTTTTGTTTTTTATATTTTGTAAATGCTTGTAGTAAAATAACAAAGCCCTTTTGGCGTGATGGTTCGTTCTTTAATAATATATGGCATATGTCATACTATGCTAATTCAAATTTCATACCCGATTGGTTTTTTAATCCTACTTCAAATATGTTAATTGCATGGTCTGTAATATTATTTGAACTCATATTTCCGATTTTAATATGGTTTAAACCATACAAAAAGCCACTTATATTTATAGGATTAATTTTTCATTTAGGTATAAGTGCGTTTATATCGCTTCCTGATTTCGGACTTACTATGATTGCAGTATATATATTATTTCTCGGCTAAATTTTATATTACATACACATATATAAATCCTCTATTCAATTATACAATTAATAAATAATTATTTTAAAAAACGAATGCCCCTTAAAAGAGGCATTTATTTATATTTTAAAATTGTGGCATTAAGCCTCATTTTTATCTTTTTGCATTTTTACATAATATGAATAAGCAAAAGCAACACCAATGATGGCTAACCAAATTAACCTACCATTAATAGGCGTAGGTTCATTTTCTTCCAAGGAAGGATCAGTAGGCTGAACGTCATCAGCTGGGTCTGCTCCTTCTCCATCCTGAGCAAACATAACAAAATCACCTACAAGTAGAAATGCAAGCATATACCATTTTAAAAGACTATTCTTCATAATTTCGGGGTTTAAATTATTTTACAAACATAACTAATATTACCGAATAAAAAAACTTTAAAAATATTTTTTATTCATAATTTCATATTAATGAATAGTTTATGCTTTCTACATTTAATAACGCTGCTTATTTTATCTAAATAAAATCTGGAAGTTGTAAAACTCAAAATTAATATAATGGAAATTCTACTCGCGAAACGTACTAAATCTTACAAAAAGTACTGGCGAAATATGGCGCTTGCGCGGCTTATCGGCATATTTAAAATAAGAAATATCGCTTAATCTGTAAAGAATTTGCCATATAGGGTAATCAAGCTATAAATATTAATAATGTAAATGAAACAATGTTGATAATCTACATCAGGCACACTTTTTACCTAAAATCGGGCAGCATAGAGCATCGTTATCATTTTTAAACGGCTATTACAAGTAATCATATCCATTTTTCAGGTAGGTCTTATACGGTATCCGTTAATTAACAGCCTGGACATTATTATAAAGCATATAAAGTATCATGCATAAAGAGAAAAGTAAATGAAATACATTGTATGAACTATAGAATATATATATAAATTTGTTGTAAAAGGCAATTGAGATTTTAAGCTATGAAAAAAAGAACAATAATACAATTTAGCCGTGGGATAAACGATAGACTTAACGTTAACCGTGCTTACATCAAAGCTATTAAAAATTCATTAATCACAATATTAGAAAACAATATCTGTAACGATGCCAAAAAAGTGACTAATAAATGGTGAGGCTATAAAGTTTTAGCATAGAAATATAACATTAAAAATCAAATAGCAATACATTAGATAAATCATTTATAAGAAAAACACCTGCATATGGGAGAAAAAAATATTATAATTTATTTTAACTATTTTGCCTTAGTATAAGTTGATTAAAAGCAAAAATTGACTAATCAACAAAATAATAGTAAAAAATAATTAGAGTCAATGTTAAATGTAATAGTATTACAAAACTTAATCAGATGATTAAAAAAGTATTTTGTTTATTTATATTTTTGCAATGCATTTAGACTCAAAAATCAGCATTTTGTTTAATAAATATTTACACTAATAGATTTTTTCTACATATGAAATTGATGAAACGCTTTATTGCTATTTTTACTATTTTTATATTTTTGGGATATATTTTAGTTGCAATATATCCTTACACCCCTAGTTTTTATCAGAAATCTTACACCGGTAAAGCAACAAGAAAAATCAAAAAAATCTTGGCTTATGGCGCATTATTTGACAGGGAAAATGCTATAATAAGTAAATCGGTTTCATATAGATTTTATCAAAATGGCAAATGGCAACAAAGCCAACTATTGCTGGAGCCTCTTTTTAATGACTATGTAACAACGGGCAATTTTGCCGCACTGAAACATTGTCGATTGGATGTTCGCCTTGTTGTAAGAATTAACCAAATAAACAAGCACAAGGGTATAATAAAAATGTTGAAATCTAAAGAATATACACAATTTACAGATCACCTTTTTTACAGGCACAATCAAAATATTAAGCCAGACTCACTTGAAGTATCTTATTATGTAAAAGATTACGAAACCAACAGCATGAACTTGTCACTAATCTTTAAATGTAAACCGTGAACAAAGTTTTACATAAATATATAATTGGTATTGAAAGTTGCATAGAAAATCAGATTGTTCCTGATAAAAATATTATGTGGTTTAGACGATGCACATACCTACTCTTATTATTAAAAATATTTTTTATATGGCCAGAACTTCCAATGTTTTATAGGCATGCTGTAAATATTGGTTTAGGATCATTAATGCCGTATAGATTAATATTCTTACCCTTATTTTATAACTATTATAACATTTACTGGTTTTTCGCATCTGCAATTGTAATAATTGCATTAGTGCTAAATAAAGGTAATCGTCTATTGTCTGTTGCTATTTTTATAATTAGTATAAATTATATCTTATTAGTCGATCAATCAAGTAATGGAGGTGACAATTTGCATAATTTTTTAATTTTTATGCTTATTTTTATTAAAGAAGGCGCTACAAAACGTAGTGTGCGCCAAATGGTTAACAATACCACTATATTAATAATACAAATGCATTTTTGCATTCTATATTTTTTAAATGCTTTTGGAAAAATTATACGTCCATTTTGGCGCGATGGTTCTTATTTTAAAAACCTGTGGCATTTACTCTATTATGCCAACCCAAATCTTACACCTAATTGGTTTTTTAATCCAGGCTTAAACGTTTTTACAGGGTGGGCAGTGATATTATTCGAATTTATATTCCCAATCTTTATTTGGTATAAACCTTATAAAAAGCTATTGATTTATATAGGATTGTTTTTTCATTTAGGTATAGCACTATTCTTATCTTTACCAGATTTTGGTTTTACTATGATTATAGTGTATATATTATTTTGGGATTTGCCTACCTCTATATATAAAAAGAAGAAGTTTAAACTTTTAAAATTGGCGCAGAAAAAAAATATTTAGCTATTTGTAACTGCAACGAGAAGACACGAAATTAAAAAACAGTAAAATATAAAGCGAAAGGACAATTTTATAACCATTACAAACGTTCAACCCAATTTATAGTTTAAGTACGGAATAACATACATCCATAAAAAAGAGGCCGTCTAAAAAGTAATTTTTAGGCGGTTCTTTTTTGGTTGATGTTTTTTAGAGATGTCTTCTTGATTTAAAAATAATGATATTGTATCATATTGCCAGTTTAGGCCCTGCACTGAACTTTTTCAGGTTGTGAGCCATAGCTAATAACCCTGTTTCTAAACTTACTTTATCAAGCCTCCTTAGCATAAACCTCCTGAAGTTCATGTTTTGTTTGATATTGGCAAAGATGGCTTCTATCTCCCAACACCTTCTTTTACGTTTAGCCACACCTTTTTCCGATAAAAGCAGTTCTTTAGCTTGTTTTTTGAGTCGTAAGAGATTGTAATTGCGTTCTATAATACGATTGCCTTTAGCTTTATGGCATTGTCCACGCATGGGGCATCCCGCACAGTTTTGTGCCTGGTAGCGTACATAGGTTTACTCAAAACCTGTTTTGGTGGTGTCCTGCTTTATACCGATGTTTAGCATCGGCTGCCCCATCGGGCAATAATATATATCTTCCTGCTCATTATAAAAAAGGTTGTCAGGCAGGAACGGATTTTCTGCCCGTTTTTTATCATGCTGCTCTTTGTGGAAGTAGTTATATTTCACAAAGCCTGTAATCTGTTTTTCTTCAAGGTAAGTGTAATTTTCTTCACTGCCGTAACCAGCGTCTGCTGTAACATTATCGGGCGATTCCCCATAACTATTGATATGCCATTGAGATGGTTTTTCAATGTGGTAGTATCTGCTGTGGTCTGGGCAAAGGTATAATTGGTAATGTACTGGTTATTGCTGGAAGCCTGTAGGTTGTAGCCGGGCTTGAGCTGCCCGTTGCCCATATGGTCTTCTTTCATGCGCATAAAGGTGGCATCAGGATCGGTCTTGCTGTAGCTGTTGCGCTCCCCCAATATCTCTTCCTGCTCTTTGTATTTCTGAAGGTTCTTAGGCCAGTTCTTTTTACCATAGTCTAACTTGCGCTTTATCTCCTTATTAACGGGCTTGTCCTTTAGGGCTTCATTGATCTGGTCGATAGTAGCTGCTATCTTCTCAGGGTCGATGGCGGTAAAGTCGGGCTCATTAAGTTCCTTTTGTTCTTCCCCGTATACCTTTTCTACATAAGCCCAGATATCTTTCAGTTGCTTTTGGATGCGCTCACGGCTGGTCTTTGCTGACTTGGCCCATACAAAAGTGTAACGGTTGGCATTGGCCTCTATCTTGGTGCCATCTATGTATAGGTCTTTGATGCTGAGTACCCCTGCTTCCTGCAGAAGGAGCACTACCTGGGTGAAAATCTGTTTCAACTGATTCCTTAGACGTTGACCCCTGAAGTTATTGATGGTGCCATGGTCGGGCTTGCTCTGCCCGATGAGCCACATGAAGTGGATATTCTCCTGAAGTGCCTGTTCTATCTTGCGCTAGGAATAAACATTACGCAGGTAAGCATATACCAAAACTTTTAAAAGCATACGCGGGTGGTAGGAAGAACTGCCGCCGCCTTTGTACTCTTTTGCTAAGGCGCTTATGTCTAACTGGTCAATAATATAATTGACAACACGAACCGGATGGTTAGCAGCTACTAAATCATCATAGCTGGGTGGGAGTAAGCTTAACTGGTTCTGGCTATAGGTCTTAAAGGTAACTTTCTTGCTCATACCTTAAATTTAAGCATTATCCATAAAATATAAAAGAGGCTGCCTAACTTTTTAGACAGCCTCTTATACTTTATGCTTCTACAGAAACTATTTCTGCCCCGGTTACAAACATTTGGTAAATTAATTCTGTTTGCGCTGCGTTGGGCATATATTCATTTGTCATACTATATGGGTGTTTGGTTATTTTTTAACTTTTTAAAACGGAACATCGTCATCATCTGCCGGGCTGTTCATGTTACTGCCAAAGGCATCATTTGCAGATGGCAGGTTTTTAGTAAGGAAGGCATTGGCACTATCATTCATACTCGATGGCAATTCGTCAAACGGTGAACTAAAGTCGTCCAGATTGTCAAACTTACCAAGGCTGCCAATAAATTTAAGCCTGATGTTCTCAAGGCCACCATTACGGTGCTTGGCTACTATAAACTCGGCCTGGCCCTGTGTGGGCGACTGCTCCTCATCATCCCACTCTTCTATTTTGTAATATTCAGGACGGTAAATAAACGATACAATATCTGCATCCTGCTCAATCGCCCCTGATTCCCTCAAATCTGAAAGTAGCGGCCTTTTACTCGAACCACGGGTCTCTACCGCACGCGATAGCTGCGACAGGGCAATTACAGGTACCTGAAGCTCTTTTGCAAGTGCCTTAAGATTCCTGGAAATGGTAGAGATTTCCTGCTCACGGTTACCGCCATTTTTACCATTGCCGCCCGCAGTCATTAACTGTAGGTAATCTACAATGATCATCCTGATACCAAACTGAGAAGATAGCCTTCTTGCCTTGGCACGTAGATCGAAGATGGAAAGCGATGGGGTATCATCTATATAAAGGGGTGCTTTTTCAAGGTCTTTTACCTTTATACTAAGCTGCTCCCACTCGTGTTTTTCTAATTTACCGGTACGCAGTTTTTCTGACGGCAGCCCCGTTTCGCTCGATATCAAACGGGTAATAAGCTGTACCGATGACATCTCCAGAGAAAATAACGCTACGGGGTGCCCATAATCTATGGCCATATTACGCGCCATAGAAAGTACGAACGCAGTTTTACCCATACCCGGCCTTGCCGCTATAATGATAAGATCACTTGGCTGCCAGCCCGATGTTAGCTTGTCCAGATCATGAAAACCGGTTGCCACACCACTCATTCCCTCTTTACCGGCAATCTCTTCAATACGTTTCTTTGCCTGTATTACAAGGCTCTGTGCTGTTTCAGAGCTTCGCTTAATATTACCCTGGGTAACTTCATACAGTTTAGATTCGGCTTTATCAAGCAAATCAAATACATCGGTAGTTTCGTCATACGCTTCTTCAGATATTTCTGCAGAAATACGTATAAGGCTGCGCTGAATGAATTTTTGCAGGATAATGCGCGAGTGAAACTCGATGTGTGCCGACGATGATATTTTTTGGGTAAGCTGTATAAGGTAAAAGTCGCCACCGGCAAGCTCCAGCTTGCCCACTTTTCTTAATTGTGCGGATACCGTTAAAAGATCTACGGGCTGTGTATCGTTAAAAAGCTGCACAATAGCTTCAAAAATATGCTTGTGGGCTTCTTTGTAAAAGGCATCGGCCTGCAGGATGTCAATAACTTCATCAACCCCTCTTTTATCAATCATCATAGCGCCCAGTACTGCTTCTTCTAAATCGAGAGCCTGGGGCTGAATTTTGCCTTGCTCCAGAGAAATCAGCCTTGACTTGTCTATCTTTTTTGGGTTAATATTTTTTAAATTCTCCATGTTGCGAATGTACTCAAAATTGAGGCGGGTATGTTAGGTAATTGTTAAGGCACTCTTGTTCATAACTTGTTAACAAACAAGCTTTCATTGTTCATAAGCCAAAAAAAATCCGAAGCGGTAAGGCTTCGGATAAAAGGGTACTAAAAGGCCGGTTATTCTTTAAACTCGCCCATTTTACTGTACTTATCCATCCTTTGCTCTACAAGATCGTGTGTTGATAAGTCTTTTAGTTCATTGTATGCTTTCAATATATATTCTTCTACACTTTTAAAAGTAGTTTCCCTGTCATAATGTGCGCCACCAAGCGGTTCAGGGATAATATCGTCTATAAGGTTTTGCTTTTTCATGTCAAACGACGTTAGCTTTAACGCCTCTGCCGCCTGCTCTTTATACTCCCAGCTCCTCCATAAAATAGATGAACATGACTCTGGCGATATTACAGAGTACCATGTGTTTTCCAGCATGTACACCCTGTCTCCCACACCTATTCCTAATGCTCCTCCAGATGCTCCTTCTCCTACTATAACGGTAATGATAGGCACTTTAAGGCGGCACATTTCAAAAATATTTCTTGCAATGGCCTCCCCCTGTCCGCGCTCTTCGGCTTCAAGGCCAGGATATGCTCCCGGTGTATCTACTAATGTTATAACAGGCACTCCAAATTTTTCGGCCATTTTCATTAGCCTTAGTGCCTTGCGGTACCCTTCCGGGTTAGGCATACCAAAGTTACGAAACTGCCTTGTCTTAGTATTAAAACCTTTTTGCTGGCCTACTATCATAAACGACTGCCCGCCTATCTTGCCAAGCCCGCCTATCATGGCTTTATCGTCTTTAAAACCACGGTCGCCAAAAAGCTCAAGGAACGTGTCTCCTGTTAGCGCCCTAACATGGTCCATAGTATAGGGGCGGCTTGGGTGTCTTGACAGTTGTACCCGTTGCCAGGCTGTAAGGTTTTTATATATTTTCTTTTTAGTCTCTTCGAGTTTTTTTTCAATCTGTTTGCAGGTATTGGATACATCCACATCCGACTCCTGGCCAATAACAGTGCATTTATCTAACTGCTCTTCCAGTTCCCTGATAGGAAGCTCAAAATCTAAATATTCCATAGTAAAGGCAGATTTTTTATTTTAGTGAGGCTGCAAAGATAAAACTTTTAATGTAAGTATGGCAATCCTAATACCCAATTACTTTGCGGTTTCGACTTTGTTTTTTAGCACTCCGTTGATTATCACGGTAATTAATATAATGGCAGCACCTATGTAAAAGGTGTAACCCATTTGTTCATCGGTCTTAAAGACTATTAATGCAAGAATAATCCCATAAACAGGCTCAAGGTTTATGGTTAGCATCATGGTATAGGCACTTATAAATTTCATGACTTTTACGGCAGCAATTTGTGCATAAGCCGTGCAAAATGACCCCAGTATAAACAGCCACAGCCAGTCCCTGTGAGATAGCATAAAGAACTCCTGTGTAAACTGTCCTGTAAACAAAAGGTATAGCGAAAAGAAAAATATGCCTCCTAAAAGCTCGTATAACGATATGGTTACCGGATTATACTCTTTAGCAAACTTACCGTTTATAATAGCAAACAGTGCCGATAGCGATGCCGATACCAGTGCTATGCCAATACCTAATAGTAAATGACTGCTACCGGTAGGTGTGTTATGTATAACGTTACCCATGGCAGATAGTGAGAATGGCCCCGAAGATATCCGGGTAACAAGTGCCACAAAAAACTCGCCATATATAATTATGCTGAGTGCCAGTATAACCACAAGACTGAGTATAAGCTCATACCATACCACTTTTTTACCATAAAAAACAGTTTCTAAAAGCGATGCAAAAAATGCCCCGGTAGACAGGCATGCCAGCGTAACCGATATATTACTCACTTTTATTGCCTGAAAAAACGTAAACCAGTGTACAGCAATTACAAGCCCTGCTATAACAAACCGCATAAATGTTTTAGGAGATATTTTAAAAGGTGCCTTTGTAATTATGGCATAAACAATCATTATGGCTACACCTATACACATCCTGAACCATACCAGCGGCATGGCACTTATAGTTATAAGTTTGCCCAGTACAGCCGTAAAGCCCCAAACAAACACTATAAAATGCAGGTGCAGGTAGTTTTTAAAACTATCGCCTTGCATTGCGCAGGAGTATTATAGCAAGTATGCCAAAGGTTACATTAGGTATCCAGACGGCAATAAGCGGCGAAAAGGTAGATTTTTCTGCCATGGTGCCAAATACTTTATCAAAAAATATAAAGGTAAATGCCAGCACAATACCCAGCGCCAGGTTTACACCCATACCGCCACGGCGTTTCATGGCAGATACCGCTACTGCAATAACCGTAAGTATAAAGGCAGATGTGGGTATACTGTATTTTTTGTACTTTACAACCAGGTAAGCATTTATATTGCCAGATCCGCTGTCTTTTTCTTTCTCTATAAAGCGGTTAAGCTCGCCCAGCGTCATCGTTTCGGCAGCATAAACGGTAGGCGTAAGGTCATCCGGCTTAAAATTGAATTTAAACTTTTTTGTGGGCGAAGATTCCAGTATATCGCCCATTGCACCAACAGTTCTTTTTGTAAAACTGGAAAGCACATAAGTACTGTCTTCCTGATTAAACCTAATAGTACCAGCATTCATTTTATAAACCAGCTTGTTGTTGTCAAACTTTTCAAGGTTAAAGTTATAACCTGTTTGGGTAGCAAAGTTAAAGCTGCTCACATAAATATATTCGGTCTCGCTAATTTGCTTATATACATCGGCACTTTGCCGCGACTCAGGGTTACTTTTTAAATATTTATATCTAAAATCGTTAAAGCCTTTACTTGCCTTTGGCACAAAAAAGAAACCCATTAACAATGCCAATACAGATATTATAGTAGCTCCAATAATGTAAGGCCTTAAGAACCTGAAAAACGAAATACCCGACCCTAAAATGGCTATAATCTCGGTATTATTAGCCAGCTTGCTCGTAAACCATATTACCGACAGGAACAGGAATATAGGGAAGAGCAGGTTAGCAAAATATATGGTAAAGTTACCGTAGTAAATGGCTACCTCTTTAAAGGGTACTTTGTTTTGCAGTATCTTATTTACCTTTTCAGACACATCTATAACTATCCCTATAGGAATGAACATGAGCAGCATTACAAAAAACGTGGCTAAGTAGCGCTTAAGGATGTACCAGTCTATTATTTTCACAGCGTGCTTTTTATCAAATATAAAAAATTAAAGCCTTTGGCTCATTTGCTTAACCATTTTTTCTTTCCAGGCATAAAAGTCGCCTGCAATAATATGCTCCCTGGCCTCGCGCACCAGCCACATGTAAAACCCAAGGTTGTGTATGGTAGCAATTTGTTTGCCAAGGTATTCATTGGCAGCAAATAGGTGCCTTAAATAAGCTTTAGTATACTGGGTATCTACATAGGTAATACCCATCTCATCTACCGGAGAAAAATCATCTTCCCATTTCTTGTTCTTAATATTTATGGTACCGTTAGCCGTAAACAACATACCGTTACGGGCATTACGGGTAGGCATAACACAGTCAAACATATCTACGCCAAGGGCAATATTTTCTAATATATTAATAGGCGTACCCACACCCATAAGGTAACGCGGCTTATCTTCGGGTAGTATGCTGCACACCACATCGGTCATGGCATACATCTCTTCGGCAGGTTCGCCCACGCTAAGTCCGCCTATGGCATTACCCACAGCACCGGCATTGGCAATATATTCGGCAGATTGTTGTCGAAGATCGGTATACGTACTTCCCTGCACAATAGGGAAAAACGCCTGGCTGTAGCCATATTTATAGGGTAGTTTCTCAAGGTGTGTAATGCAACGGTCTAACCAGCGGTGCGTCATGTGCATCGACCTTTTGGCATAGCGGTAATCGCAAGGGTAAGGTGTACATTCATCAAAAGCCATAATAATATCGGCACCTATGGTACGCTGAATTTCCATAACGCTCTCCGGCGAAAAGAAATGGTACGAACCGTCTATGTGCGATTTAAACTTTACCCCTTCCTCTTTAATCTTTCGGTTAGCCGAAAGCGAGTACACCTGGTAGCCGCCACTATCTGTAAGTATCGGGCGGTCCCAGTTCATAAATTTATGCAGTCCGCCGGCCTTCTCTAAAATTTCTGTTTGCGGGCGAAGATATAAATGGTAGGTATTGCCTAATATAATGTCAGGTTTAATATCTTCTTTAAGTTCGCGCTGGTGCACGCCCTTAACGGTTCCCATTGTGCCCACAGGCATAAATATAGGGGTTTGTATAACACCGTGATCGGTAGTAAGGGAGCCCGCCCTGGCTTTGCTTAACGGGTCTTTAGTAACTAAATCAAATTTCATGGTTCTCTTTTACAGCGTGCAAAGATAGGGAATAGATTTTAGATGATAGACGGGAGATAATAGATTGTGCGGTGGCGATTAAATACTTAAAAATGTATCTTTGATATACCAGCTAACCTCACATGAAAAAAAGCCAAACACTTTCACTACTATTTATACTCTCCCTGTTTTCCTGCCAAAAAAATAAGGATGCCGAATTTAGAAAACAAATTATAGGTGAATGGAAGTTTATTGAAAAAGTAGACAGCACACAGCGTAATCCTGAAAATATACTGCCCGAACCGCCTGGCATGGGCTATAAGTTATTGGGATACCAATTTTATGAAAACGGTAATTGCGAAAATAAATTAGGATATATTTCTATAGATGAATCAAATGGATATGACAACAGGAAGATTAACTACTTAGGCAATGATACCAAATATAAAATTGATAAAGGCAGCTTAAAGATTTTCAATCTGGAAACTAAAAAGTGGGTAGATCAGAAAATAATTTCAATTGTAAAAGACACTCTTATATTACAAGTAAAAGACAGCATGTATAATAAATATGCCAAGACCAACTACTTAATTGACACTAATGAGCAATATGATAAAATAATTGTTTCGTCTTCGGGCTGTTATGGCGCTTGTCCTGTAGCTAATATTTGTGTTAACAAAAATGGGAACGTGCTATATCAAGGCTTAAATTTTACTACTAATAACGGTTTATTTAGTTCCAAAATATCAGAAAGAGAATACCTGCAAATAGAACACCGCTTTAAAAAAGCATCCATAACAAAACTAAATACCCACTATGCAGCAAGTCATACAGATGACCAAACCATATCAGTTACTTTTATAAGAAACAACAAGATATATAAAACTATATTAGATTATGGCAGCGAAAGCCCTGCAGAATTTCAGTGGGCTTATGTGCCCGTTAATTTTTTAGATCAAAAATTAAAATTGCAGCCACATAAGGGTAATGCCTCTAATATTTCTAACCGGATTTTCGATTTTGAAACAGTTACCGAAATCTGTTCGCTTATTCAATCTGAAAGCTTTTTTCTGTTAACTGAACTTGATAAAGGCAAGGAAACGACAACTGAATTTAAACCTAAATATACAAGCGAATATTGGGAAAATGAAAATACCCTGACTGTTCATACCGATGGAAGATATTATAGTTTCCCTGATAAAAACAGCATTAAAACAATTGATTTAGGTTATAATTTTTTAGAACGGAATAGTCTTTATAAAAATTTCAAAAAGAAAACCGAGTAGGTTACTAAAATTAAACATATCGGAGATTTTTCAACTCCGTTGCACTTCGCTCAAAATGACATAGCTGTCATCACGGCCTTGTAAATTAGTTCCTTTTGGAATTATACCCCCGTGTCTACAAAAAATCTATACCCCAGCTTTGCGTTCTTAGTGAAAATCATTGTGTACTTCTTGGTAAAAAACACACTCCTAAACATGCCGCTGTCATTCCGACGAAGGAGGAATCTCTTACAAATTATGTCTTCTGATGCAGACATTTGCTTAAGCAAATGGTTAAATAAATACCCAAGCAAAACCCCAACCAAATTGCCAACCAAAAAGCGCCGGTTTTTAAAAAATGGTTACACCTTCTTACCGATGCAAATTTTTAGCTCAAGTCAAATTTAACCCAACTCTAACCCACTTTATTTTACAGAAAACTGTTTTGCAGTCCTTTAAAAAAAAGCTTGTTTTTTAAATGCTTAACCAAATGGTTAACAATTTAGCAATTGCAAATGCAATTGCAAATGAAGATGTAATTGTAAATAAAAATGCAAATTAAAAAAAGCAAAAAACAAAATTTCAATTTCAAATCCATACCTAATCCGAAAAAAAAGCCTTTTGAAAAGAAAATGAAATAACGTGGAAAGCGGTTCGGGAGAAAACCACAAGTGTAACTTAAACACTTGTAAACACTGGGGTTTCCGTAAATTTTAGCACATAAAACACTTGCCATAACTGTAAAAAAGCAGTACCTTTGCACCGTCTAATTTTAACTCAAAAAATGAAACCAAACACACAACAACTCACTGATTTAACTACCCAGGTAAGGCGTGATATTTTGCGTATGGTGCATGCCGTAAACTCCGGCCACCCCGGTGGTTCGCTTGGCTGTACCGAATTTTTGGTAGCCCTTTACCAAGCCGTCATGGACCGCAAGGAAGGCTTTGATATGGACGGGCTTGGCGAAGATGTTTTTTTCCTGTCTAACGGCCATATCTCGCCGGTTTTTTACAGCGTCCTGGCACGCAGCGGCTATTTCCCGGTTTCAGAATTAGCTACTTTTCGCCTGCTAAACTCAAGGCTACAGGGTCACCCTACTACCCACGAAGGCTTGCCGGGCGTGCGCATTGCATCGGGCTCTCTTGGCCAAGGTTTAAGCGTTGCCCTGGGCGCAGCACAAACAAAAAGGCTCAAGGGCGACAAGCACCTTGTGTACACGCTGCACGGCGATGGCGAACTGCAGGAAGGCCAAAACTGGGAGGCTATCATGTATGCATCGGCTTACAAGGTAGATAACCTTATTGCAACGGTTGATGTAAATGGCAAACAGATTGACGGCCCTACCAACGAGGTACTGCCTATGGGCAGCCTGAGCGCTAAATTTACTGCTTTTGGGTGGGAAGTTGTAGAAATCATAGCCGGTAACAACATTGAAGCTATCCTTGCAGGCATGGCAGATGCTAAAGCCAAAACAGGCAACGGCAAACCGGTTTGTGTACTCTTGCATACAGAGATGGGCAATGGTGTAGACTTCATGATGCACACCCACGCATGGCATGGCAAAGCGCCTAACGACGCACAGCTTGCTGCCGCTTTCGAACAAAATGCTGCCACTTTAGGGGATTATTAATTTTATTTCAGATCTCAGATTGTAGATTTCAGATTTAGCTTCGGGAACGGTAATTGTGCCTGATAAGTTAAACTGAAAAATAATGCAATCTAAAAAGAGATTTACCAATACTGCATAGAGCAATCGTGGCAATCTGAAATCTGAAATCATAAATCTGAAATTACACATGACAAAATATAACAATACAGGAAATAAAGATACACGCTCCGGTTTTGGGGCGGGTCTTACCGAACTGGGCCAGACGAACGAAAATGTGGTAGCTTTGTGTGCCGACCTGATAGGGTCGCTTAAAATGGATGATTTTAAAAAGAATCATCCGGAACGTTTTTTCCAGATAGGCATTGCCGAGGCTAACATGATAGGTATGGCTGCCGGTATGACTATAGGCGGAAGCATACCGTACACAGGTACGTTTGCTAACTTTTCTACAGGGAGGGTGTATGACCAGATACGCCAAAGCGTTGCATACTCTGATAAGAACGTGAAAATATGCGCCTCGCATGCCGGCCTTACGTTGGGCGAAGATGGCGCTACCCACCAGATACTGGAAGACATTGGCCTTATGAAAATGCTTCCGGGTATGACGGTTATTAATACCTGCGATTATAACCAGACTAAAGCTGCCACTATTGCCATTGCAGAACACCATGGCCCTGTGTATTTACGTTTCGGCCGCCCGTCGGTTCCAAACTTCACGCCGGAGAATGGCGAATTTATAGTGGGCAAAGCAGTGCTTTTAAGCGAAGGTACCGATGTTACCATACTTGCTACCGGCCACCTGGTTTGGGAAGCGCTTGTGGCTGCTGAGGCTCTTGAGGCGAAAGGTATCTCTGCCGAGGTAATAAACATACACACTATTAAACCGCTTGATGATGAGGCCATCTTAAAATCGGTTGCTAAAACGGGCTGCGTGGTTACTGCCGAAGAGCATAACATACTGGGCGGACTTGGCGAAAGTGTTGCCCGCGTACTTAGCTTAAACAACCCTGCACCGCAGGAATTTGTGGCCGTACAGGACAGTTTTGGCGAAAGCGGTACTCCTGAGCAGCTTATGGAAAAATACAAGCTGAACAACCAGGCTATTGAAGCGGCTGCCGAAAAGGTAGTTACCCGTAAAAAATAATTTTCTTAGTATTTTGATGCAGAGTCCCGGAGCGAAAGCTTCGGGATTTTTGTTTTATGGAACCTGGATTGTATTGTAGTCCTCACCCCCAACCCCTCTCAAGGAGGGGATTGGCTACGATTGATGATAAAAAAACTATACACATGCCCTACCTCCAGTATTCAATAAGTTCATAAACAAACACCTGCAATAACTCCCAGCCCCGGCAGCGGCGGCATCCTGCCGACAGCAGGGAGGCAGATATAGCCAATGGCGGGTGCGGCCATTCCTGAAAAAGCGCTTAGATGGCTGCTCCTTAAAAACAAAAAATCCCAACCTTTGCAGATTGGGATTTTGTATCAGGTATGTAAAAACTGCTATGGATGGCAGGTAGCATCTAAGTAAGGCTTAACACCACTGGAAGAGCATGGTGCCTGGTAAGGAGGGGTATTTGGATCATTATCATCAACATTATTAAACGTATAATATTCTATGGGGGCTGTTCCGGGAATCCTTAATTCAGTTCTTGTTGTAAAACCATCGCCATCATCATCTGTATCAAGGTAATTGGGTATCCCATCGCCATCGGTATCATTATATAAAACATCTGTTGCGGTACCTTTTTCGTCTTTATTAAGTATAGTGTCGCCATCAAGATCTGTATATTGTACGGCATAAAGCCTGAAGCTGAATACAAGTGGCTGGTAAGCACCTATTAGACCGCCCGAACCGGCATTGTAATATCCAAAATCTGAGGGTAGGAACATTACCCCTGCGCCATAATCAAGATACTGGTTAGGTTCTGAAGCAGGAATGCTTGGGTCTGGTACACCGGCCCCAAAAAGCGGTATAATTTCCTGCCATCCTTCTATAGTATTTGCTAATGATGATGATACCTGAGGGAAAGGAGAATATTCAAACTGAACGTCGCTAAGCAATGTGCCATTATAGGCTACAAGTACATCGTCTCCCCTTGTAGGCTTGTTTCCGGCACCTTCTCTAAAGCTCAGATAGTATAATGTATACTGTACGCTGTTAAGGCTAACAACTTTATTGCGCAAAGGATATTCGGTCTGGTCCCATATAGACACCTGCGGGCCACTTGTAGAAACAATAGAGTCGAATGTAGCTTCAAGCTTTTCGTTTACCACCATATAGTGGGTTTTAAGATATTCTTCTATTTGCACTTTTTCTGTAGCATACTGTACTGCATAATCGCGTGGTGGCGCAATATCTACACTATCGTCTTTTTTACAGGAAGCAAAAAAAGTTATAAATACAACAAGGCAAAGAGCCTTTAAAAATTGGTTCATTTTAATTTTTTTTATGGGGTGCAAGATACAATTTTACTTTATTTTTGTAGTGTTTATAACAGCTATTTTTAGTTATTAGTATGAGGATAGATAAATTTTTGTGGTGCGTGCGTTATTATAAAACCCGCAGTATTGCCACACAGGCCATACAAAAAGGCCATGTTACCGTAAACGGGCAGGCAGCAAAAGCATCGCGCGAGGTATATGCAACCGATAAAATTACTGTGCGCCGCGACCAGATTAAATACCTGCTTACCGTGCTGGACATTCCTGCAAGCCGTGTGGGGCCCAAGCTGGTAGATATATACCGTAAGGACGAAACACCGCCGGAATCTTTTGAGCATTTAGAACTGCTGCGCCTTAGCAAGGAGCATTACCGCGCGCAGGGTACCGGCAGGCCTACCAAGAAAGACCGCCGCGACCTGGACGAATACGGGCTGGACATTGACGACGATGATGCCGGCGAATAACCACTGCCCTACTAACTTTACCAACAAACAACAACCAATGAAAAATATTATACTTACTAAGCAGGCTATAGAATATAAAACAAGGCGTATTGCCTACCAGATATATGAAACTTTTGCCGATGAAACAGAGGTGGTACTGGCAGGCATAGCCAGCAACGGTTACCTGTTTACCAAGATGATTGCTGCCGAGCTGGAAAAAATAAGCGACCTTACCATTACCCTGTGTGAGGTTTCTATAAATAAAGAACAGCCGCTACAGCCTGTAACCACATCGCTGGCACCGCAGGACTACACTAATAAGGCTCTTGTACTTGTAGATGATGTGCTTAACAGTGGCACTACCCTTATATATGGCGTAAAGCATTTTCTCGAAGTGCCGCTTAAAAAGTTTAAAACTGCGGTACTTGTAGACCGCAACCATAAACAATATCCCGTTAAAGCCGATTTTAAAGGCCTCTCGCTGTCTACCTCTATGCTGGAGCATATTGAGGTTGTTTTAGAAGGCGATGAGCCTTACGCAAGCCTTAATTAAAAAAGGCTCATAATTTCGTTTACTACAAGGGCGGGCGTTTTAGCATCGGTGGTTACGTTATGCTTTGCATGGTGGTAATACCAGCTGCGGTCGAACAAATGCTTGGCTACAAACTCGTGCATTTCTTCGTCATTTAGCCCGGCCACAAGCGGGCGTATACTCCCTTGCCCCTTTATACGCGTTATAATCTCGTCTATGCCCGTTTTTAAGTATACAGATACTACATCGTCCCGTTGCAGCAATAAATGGTTGTTAGCATAGCAGGGCGTGCCACCGCCCAGGGCAATAACAAAATCTTTTTTTACGTCTATTAATCCCTTAAGGGTATCATGTTCCAGTTTGCGGAATTTGATCTCGCCTCCTGTTTCAAATATCTGCGATACGGTTTTTCCTGTTTCTTTTTCGATAACTTCATCGAGATCGAGGTACGGAATTTCCATTGCAGTAGATAATAAACGCGCCGTTGTGGTTTTTCCGGAGGCCATATAGCCACAAAGTATTATTTTTCTCATATAATAAGCCCTTATAAACTAAGGCGTTGAATAAATTATTTAAAAAAAAATCAAATTTATGACAAAAAGGCTTTGAAAAATAATAAAAACATGCGTATATTTGCACCCGCATTGAGGGAATGATTTTAATGACTCGATAGCTCAGCCGGTAGAGCACATCACTTTTAATGATGGGGTCCTGGGTTCGAATCCCAGTCGGGTCACAAATTATTTTAAATCATTCCCTTAACGCTACGACTCGATAGCTCAGCCGGTAGAGCACATCACTTTTAATGATGGGGTCCTGGGTTCGAATCCCAGTCGGGTCACAAAAAGTTAAGCCGCATTATTGCACCGCTTAACTTTTTTTTTGTGGTATACTTATGTATATTTATGCTTTGTGAGGCTACGTGGAGAAACTGGTAGACTTGCCATCTTGAGGGGGTGGTGCTGAAAGGCGTATGGGTTCGAATCCCATCGTAGTCACTTAAAACGTTGTAAATAAATTATTTGCAGCGTTTTTTTTTATAAAATATCTTCCTTACCTTTATACTTCTTCGTTGGTCTGATAATAACAATAGTAAATCAGCCACCCTTCACTTATCAAAATACTGCTATATGACCCACTACAGATTAATAAATATAGCAGCCTGCGTACTGTTTTTAGCGTGTAAAAATCAAAATACTGTACCTCATAAATCAACAATATACAATACTACAGCTAACAGCATCACAAAAATTTTAGTCGCTATTACCCCATTACCGTTTGGAAATAAGCCAACAGACCTAAAAAACGTGTATACATTTAAGGCATTCGATAATAATTTTGGCGAATTGCCACTAATTAATTTACCTCTGATTAAAGCCTCTAAATATTTTGTTGCAGATAATGAAAATCCAATAGGGCTATGTTATGAAATCCCTAAGAATGAAAATATAAAACTTGCAAAATACAAATACCGACTTCCTGATTACAAAGGTTTTCAAATATACTACATGAGCGGTAATTCCGAATCGTCGAACACATTAAACATGAATTTTCTATAGATTGTAATACCGAATATGGTAACCTAATTGTTTACAATCCAAAATCACAAACTGCATCGGTATTGACGATATATTATAGCTTCTATATAGATGCAGCGCAACAACGATATTTTTATATTGATGAAAAATATAATATTTACATGGCCGATGAATTTAGCACTGATGGAGAAAGCGATAGAGAAGTAAGCAATCCTCAAAAAGTATACCTTGCCAATATAACAAATCAAGGAAGCTTTTTAACTAAAGTTATTTTTGATCCTGATGAGTAAATTCGTTTTGTGATAATTAAAATAAAAACATATCACCTTGAATAATAAAGCAACATTAGAAAAGGCAAATGCGGCTGTAACCGCAGGCGATAATGAGGGATTTTTGTCTTTTTGCACCGATGATACAAAGTGGACATTTGTAGGCGACCAAACGCTGCAGGGCAAGGAAGCCGTTAGGCAATATATGAACAAGACGTACATAGAGCCGCCAAAGTTTATGGTAGAAAATGTAATTGAAGAAGGAGATTTTGTTACCGCTGTAGGGAAAATCAGCCTGAAAGATGAAGGCGGTAAAACCATCGATTACTCCTACTGTGATGTATGGCAATTTCGCGATGGCAAAATGCACGAATTGAAAGCTTTTGTTATAGAGGACAAATATGGCAATTGCTAATGACACAGGAGATACAAATTACAGGAAGTAACATTCACGATATAGCTTCTTTTTACAGGGAGATAAACCGTGTTTTCATGCATAATGAAAACTGGCAGATAGGCGAAAGCCTGGATGCTTTTGATGATTTACTCTATGGCGGATTTGGAACTCTTAATAATAATGCAACGGTAAAGGTACTATGGACAAATATAGCACTAAGCAGAAAGGCGCTTGGGTATGAAACTACTAAAGCATACTATCTAACAAAGCTACAACCGGGTTCGCCTTTTAACAAACAACACTTTACTGCAAAACTTAAAGAATTAGAGGCCGGTGTGGGCGAAACATATTTTGATATTGTCGTGGAAATACTTTCAGAACATTCAAATATCATGTTGATAACGGACTAACCGTCGATGGTTTTTGCATATAATTAATGTGACCGTAATGTTTATCATCTTTATCTTGTAAGTGAGAAAACGAAAACCCGCTTTAAACTTTGATTTAAAGCGGGTTTAACTTGTATTATCTATAGCACTTTATAATTAGAGCTTATGGCTTTAAAAACCATACATACCTCCCGAAACAGAAATTTGCTCTCCGGTAATCCACGCTGCGTCATCCGACGCAAGGAATACGGCAGCTTTTGCAATATCTTCGGGCTGGCCCCTGCGGCCAAGCGGTGTATTGGCAATAAACATTTTTTCGTACTCACTGCCTGCGGTAACGCCTGCACTGGTAGCACCTTCGGTTTCGGTAGCGCCCGGCAAAATAGAATTTATACGGATACTTTTTGCACCCAACTCTTTCGACAGAGAAATCGTTATGGCATCTAACGCTGCTTTCGTTGCAGAGTACAAAGAGACACCCGCCATAGGCGATTTGCTCGCACCAGAGCTGATGTTGATGATGTTGCCCCCTTTATCTCCAAACAGCTTTACAGCTGCCTGTATAGTTAGTACCGGACCCAAAACATTAACGTTAAAATGCTGGTGAAAAGCTTGTACTGATGCCTGTTCTATTGGTAAAAATTGCTGGAAGACCGCATTGTTCACCAAAATATCTAACGTGCCAAAGGCTTTCTTTGTTTCATCAAACAGCCTGGTTACATCAGCTTCGTTCGATAAATCGCCCTGCACCGCAATGGCTGTGCCTCCGTTTGCTGTTATCTCCTTGACAACACTATCTGCCCCTTCTTTGCTTAATGCATAATTTACAACCACCTTTGCGCCTTCTGCAGCAAAGTGTTTTGCGATAGATGCACCTATCCCTTTTGATGCACCTGTTATTATTGCTACTTTATTATTTAACTTACTCATATTTCTATTGTTTAATGTTTAACCGACAGGTTTTGTTTAATTAAATTCGTTTAGTATTCCTTAGTCAAACTTTATTACGTCCTTAAAGATGAGTTTACCCCAGCTGTCTCCGCGTGCCTGTACAAGCAGGCCGCCTTCTGATAGCCCGCCAAGTTTGATAGGGGAAAAACCAAGATTATTCGCAAGCGCAGCAATTTCTGCCACAGCGCCATCATCATCACCTGCAAGGAAAACCACTCTCCTGCCACCATGTACTGCAGGATCCTGATTGAGTACGCCGGCAAAGCAAATGGTTGAAGCCCTTAACCAGTTTTGCACCGGTAAAAGCCTGTGCTACGAACCTGGAGGAAGGCTGCCCTCCCAGCTTTTCAGGGGGCACACCGTAGGCATTGGTTACATCTACAATGGTTTTACCTTGCCAGTTGGGCAACACCTTTGCAACATCGGGGTGCGATTCGAAATGCACAGCCAAAAAGATAACATCTGCCATGACAGCTTCCGCCAGTGTTACGGGAATAATCTCTGGTCCTATTGCAGCTGCATCGGGTGCAAAACTTCCCGGATCTTTTGTGGTTGCAACGGATACTTTGATGCCATTGCGCGCAAACGCCTTAGCCAGAGCCCGGCCAATATTGCCAAAGCCGATAATTGCATATCTTTTGTTTTCTGATTTATTCATTTTGAAATTATTTTAGTTATTTAGATAAGTAGGTCATACCGCCATCTACAAGAAGTTCGGCGCCAAGCATAAACGATGAATCATCAGAAGCAAGGAATACTGCTGTCTTACCAATGTCCGACGGTTGCCCGATCCTGCCTGTTGGCATTACGCTCGCAAATTGTGTTTTCAGGCCTTCAATTTGTTCTGCGGGAACAAACTTGTCAAATGCAGGTGTATCTGTTGTACCTGGTGTTATTACGTTTGCCCTGATCTTTCTGTCTAAAAGGTCGCTCGAAAATCCTTTTGCTAAAAAGATCACAGCCGCTTTTGCGGCACCGTAAAGCGTAAATGACGGGTATGCCCTGTGTGCTGCATTAGACCCAATAAGAATAATTGAACCTCCATCGTTCATGTAAGGTAGTGCTTTTTGAACAGTGAAGTAAACACTCTTCAGGTTTAAATCCATTGTCTTGTCATAATCGGCTTCGCTAATAGTTGCCACAGTCCCTATAGTTCCAGCACCTGCATTAGCCACGATAACGTCTATTTTACCAAATTTTTCAGATGTTGCTGTAAACACCCTTTCCATGTCGGCAAGGTTGGTTACATCGGCATTGATGGCTATAAAATTATCGCCTAGCAGCACCAGAGAACTATCCAAAGTTTCCTGATTCCTGCCCACAATGGTTCCTGTAGCGCCTTCGTTTTTAAATGCTTCAGCAATCCCAAATCCTATACCGCTATTGCCCCCTGTAATCACAACAACCTTATTTTTTAATTTACTCATAATTCCTATTATTTACTATTTGAGCAACAAAAGTAGCGCAAGCAAGTTATTTTTAGTAACTTTGTACTTAAAAGTAACAGTAACACAGGTGTAACCAAGTAACATTATGGGGTGCAAAATAGCAGAGTTTCAACAGGAACAAAAGAAAAGAATGAGATCTGTCCAGGACTCAATGGACGCGCTTAACGGAAAATGGAAGATTGCCATTATATCTTCTATTTGCTGTTACGGTAAAAGACGTTTTTCGGATATTCTTAATGACGTAAACGGCATTTCTAACAGGATGCTGAGCAAAGAATTAAAGGAATTAGAACTAAACCGATTGGTTAAGCGAACCGTTTTAGATAGCCAGCCCATAATGGTTCAGTATGAACTTACAGAACACGGCAATACACTACAAACCATAATCACCAATCTTTCAGATTGGGGAATAGAGCATAGAAAAGCGATTATAGAAGATATACAATATAAGCAGGCAATCCCTGATTTTGCCTAATAATAAAACAAAAAAACCGCTTTAAATCAAAAATTTAAAGCGGGTTTAATTTTGTGCATTCTATAGCATTTTAAAAGCAGGGCAGCAATTTATTTTAGGGCATAGTTAAGGTAACCACCATCAGCTACTATCTCGGTTCCTGTAATAAAACTTGCAGCGTCTGATGCTAAAAACAATACGGTAGTTGCAATTTCATCAGGATGGCCTATTCTTTGCAATGCTGTAGCGGCAGCTAAACCGGCTTTTGCTTCGGCAGGCAATGCACCTTCTAAGCCGGGAGTTTGAATTGGACCCGGACTAAGTATGTTTACCCGGATTTTTCTTTCGGCAAATTCATTCGCTGCAATTTGCGCGATTTTGTTCAATGCCCCTTTAGTGGCAGAATATACACTGGTTCCTAAACCTGATGCTGTTGCAACTGTTGAAGACGTAAATACTACAGCCGCACCGTTTACTAAATAAGGAGCTAACTTTTGCAGGGTAAAGAAATGTCCTTTTACGTTGGTATTAAACTGAGCATCAAAGTCGGCTTCTGTTACCTGGTCTATAGTTGTAAATACTGCAATCCCCGCATTAAGGAAAAGAACATCTAACTGTTGGCCGCTTTCTGCAACTGCTTTTTCTAAGATAGCAATACCATCCAAATTTGAAGTGTCAGAAACTACCGTTTTTAACTTTGGGCTATTTATCTCGCTGACTGCCTTTTGTAAATTTTCAGCATTTCGGCCGGTAATCCAAACATTTGCCCCTGCATTAATAAATGCTTTTGCTGTTGCTAAACCTATTCCGGTACTCCCCCCGGTTATCACTACATTTTTATCTGTAAAATTCATTTTAAAATTATTTAATTATTATAGTACAAAGCTATAACTGTAAAATATATTTTAGTTACTTTGTAACAAAAAGTAACAGTAACATTTGGGTAACAAAGTAACTTATGGAGGAATATATATGTAATATCGTCGATCCTAAAAAGGAAATCATGGCAGTTCACGACGCAATGGATGTGCTAAACGGGAAATGGAAAATCTCTATCATTTCGTCTATTTGCTACTATAACAAAAGAAGGTTTTCGGATATTCTGAATGATGTAAACGGAATATCGAACAAAATGCTGAGTAAAGAATTAAAGGAACTTGAAATTAATAAGCTAATAAAGCGGACTGTTTTAGAAACCCAACCCATAAGCGTGCAGTATCAGCTAACAGAATATGGCCTTACCTTAAAGACCATAATTAATGACCTTGCCGAATGGGGCATAAAACACCGACAAGTGATTATTGCCGATATGCAAGATAAGACGGCAATACCTGATTTAGCCTGATATATTTAACATACCAATAAACCATTTGGCACAGGTTATGCGGTGTTTATAACACTGCAATTAATAAGAGAACACTATTGCCATACATAGTAAATGAAGAAACAGGAATATGCCATTGTAGATATAGAGACCACGGGCGACAATGCCAGTAGCAGCCGCATTACAGAGATTGCTATTATTATACACGACGGGGTAAGCGTTATCGACCGATGGGAAACGCTTGTTAACCCGCAAAAGGAAATTCCGCTGCCCATTTTTGCGCTCACGGGTATTAATAACGAAATGGTGCGCCATGCCCCAATCTTTGATGATATTGCCGGGAAAGTATTGCAAATGCTTACCAACCGTATTTTTGTAGCCCATAACGTAAACTTTGATTACTCTTTCGTTCGGCATCAGCTGGAAGAAGCAGGTTTTAAATGGACGGCAAGAAAATTATGCACCGTTCGCGCTGCCAGAAAGATAAGGCCGGGACTTGGTTCTTACAGCCTGGGCAACCTTTGCCGTTCATTAAACATACCTTTAGAGAACCGCCACCGTGCAGGCGGCGATGCCGATGCTACCGCTATTTTATTTTCACGCCTGTTAGAATGGGATACTGATGGTGAGATTACAAAAATGGTTAAAAAAACCGCGCAAGACCAGCGTTTGCCCCCTAACCTGCCCCCTGCCCATTTTGAGCAATTGCCCGAAAAACCGGGTGTTTACTATTTTTATAACCATGCAAATAAGGTGGTATATATAGGTAAGGCAGTCAATATTAAAAAACGGGTGGCAACTCATTTTAGCGGACACAAAATTACCCCGCAACGGCAACACTTTTTGCGGGATATATATGCAATATCTTTTGAAGTTTGCGGCACAGAACTTATGGCACTGCTTTTAGAATGCACTGAAATTAAAAAATTATGGCCACTTTACAATAAAGCTTTAAAGCGGTTTGAGCCTAAGTTTGGCTTGTATGAGTATGAGTCGCGCAGTGGCCACCGTTACCTTGCCGTGGGCAAACTGGGTAAATTTCAGGCATCTGTTCAGGCTTTTAATAACCTGCACGACGGTATAAATGTGCTACGCAGCCTGGCACAACAGTTTTATATAGACAATCGTTTTTGTAAATATTGTATTGTAACAAATGGCGAGGCTGTACCTAAAACTGACCTTACAAATGTACCGGATGCAGCCATGCATAATGAAAAGGTAACAAATGCCATTGCCTTTCTACAAGGGAGGAAGCAAAGTTTTGCTATTGTAGATAAAGGACGGGATACAAGTGAACAAAGCTGTATATGGGTGCAGGATGGGCATTTTTATGGCATGGGTTATATAACAACTGACATTAGACTAACGAACCCCGCCGATATTATGGAATATGTTACTCCTTACAGAAGCAACCAATATATTATGCAATTAGTAACGGCTTATGCAGAGCGGCATCCCGGAAAAGTTATAAAGCTTGAAAAATAAAAGTAAATTTCATGATAAAACCGGTATGCAAATCCTGATATTTTTTTGTCAAATGGCAAATTAACACTGTCATGTATTTGCTAACTTTACCACTATGGAAGCACTTATTAATTACCTGCTGCAATTTGGGCATTTAAACACCCAGCAAATAGAGCTTATAAAAAGCAAGGGTACAGAACGCGAATTAAAAAAAGATACTTACTACAGCGAAGCCGGAACGATACCCCGCGAAATAGTATTTCTAACCGAAGGGATTTTCAGGATTAGTTATTACAACAATAAGGGCGACGATATTACTAAATATTTTATAGATGAAAATAACCTTGTAGTAGATATTATGAGCTACAATCAGGGTATACCATCATCTGCATATATACAAAGCGTTACAGATAGTAAGTATATTGCCTTTAGCAAGGAAGACCTTGATGAACTTTCTATGACCATTATTACATGGGATGCCATAATGAATAAAATTATAGCAAAGGCATTAGCCGAAAAGGTAAATAAAATTAGCCCCATGTTAAGCGAAGACGCCACAGAGCGTTACCATAATTTCTTTACTAAATTTCCGGGGATAGCTAACCGCATACCCCTCTCTTACTTAGCGTCTTATTTAGGCATAACACAATCGTCTTTAAGCCGGATACGGAAAAACATTAATGGCTAACATTACCATTTTGAATATATTGCAGACCTGTAGGCAACCCATTTTACTGAAGTTTTAACACAAAATGCACAAAGATTTCACGAAAAACACAAGGCTATATGAATAATGCATACGCCTATTGCGCCGTAGGCGGGACGACACAAAGCTTTTACGTAAATCCTTGTGTTCTTCAATACTGGTTGTCAGGATTATTATCTTTCAAGTGTCCCGTTTAGCTTTGTGACCCTTGTGAAAACCGTAGTGACCTTAGTGGTAAAAATAAATTTTTAAATCTTAATAGCAAAATCGCTTTTTGCCAAATGGCAAATGATGTTCTTTTATATCTCACCAACTTTGCCTAACAATTAAAAAACAAAAAAAATGAAAACAGTATTGATTACAGGAGCCAATAAAAGTATTGGCTTTGAAACCGCAAGGCAGTTAGCCCAACAAGGATATTTTATATACTTAGGCAGCCGCGATATTAAAAATGGTACAGAAGCAGCAAATAAACTTAAGGCAGAAGGATTAACAAACGTAGAAGCTATTGCAATAGATGTTTGCGATAAAGCATCTATAGAAGCCGCTAAGAAAACTGTTGAAGCTAAATCCGGCTCGCTGGATGTGCTTATTAATAATGCAGGTATATTAGGCAGCCAGCCTCAAAACGCATCTGACATGGACACCGATGAGATTCGCAAGGTATTTGATACTAACTTTTTTGGCACTATAGATGTAACGCAGGCATTCCTGCCCCTGCTTGAAAAAGCTGATACCCGAATAATTGTGAATGTAACATCGGGCTTAGGCTCGCTAACACTGCACAGCGACCCAAGCTGGAAATATTACCCTTATAAAACGGCTGCTTATGGCACCTCTAAAACGGCACAAAATGCTTATACCGTTGTACTGGCGCATGAGCTTAAAGACAAAGGTTTTAAAGTTAATGCTATAGACCCAGGCTACACCGCTACCGATTTTAATAATCACAGCGGCCCTAACAGTGTAGAATATGCTGCTACATTTGTTGCTAAATATGCGGTTCTTGATGCAAATGGCCCTACAGGTAAATACTTTAGCCCCGATATTGATACTACAGACAACGAGAGCCCGTGGTAATTGTTGGCAATAAATAAAAGCTCCGGATTTTAAGGTCCGGAGCTTTTTGTTTAAATAATATCATAGGCAGCAGGTTTTAAATTACTCAACTGCCTTAAACTTTTTCATTTCTTCGAGAGGCTCTATAGTACTATATTCTTTCCATATTTTAGAATCGTAACTATCTAACTGTAAATAGCTAAATTCGCGTTCTTTAGCACCTTCTAATTCACCCATCGATATTTCAGATAGCGACATGCTGTAATACTCCTGTTTGTTTTGCATGTTGGTTTCTATCTTAAGGTCAAAGGCCACCACGTCCTTTTCTTCTTTAGTAATCTCTATAAATTTTAGCGGCCTGTTTACATACATGTATTCTCCCGTAATTACAGATGCATACTGCAGGTAGTAGCCACCGCCCGTACTTCTTTCCTTAAATATCAGCGTTCCCCTACTCACATTTTCAGATTGTTTTACACCTAACAGGAATTTTAAGTTTACCCCGCCCAGGGTTTTGCCTTCGGCTAACTGATAATCTGCCTTTATGACCGCATAATCGTTATCAGACACGTATAGCGTACCCGTATATTTGGCTTTGCTTTTTTTAGGGCTAAACTTTACTACATAAACATATTGGTCTCCCAAAGAAATAGCCCCTTCATAAAAATAATTGTACAGTTCCGGGTGCGTAACAAAATCATTTTTATAAGAATTAAAAAAACTCGTCCCGGAAATAAACATGCTAATGTCCGATTTTGCTGTTGTAAGTTCAGTTGTTTTTTGTTTTCCTTTTCTCCTCGCTCCGGCGCCTATGGGTATCGTATCCCGCGAACCAAAAAGTCCACTTTTAATCCTGTAGAATTTTGTTGTATCCAGATGTTTAAATAATATACCGGTAGCCATCTGCTCCATTTCGCTTATAGATGTCGCCCTGTTCTTATCCTTTAATTTTATGCCTTTTACAATATCATACTTATCATAATAAACGGGTTTGCCATCTACTTTTTTTACCCCATTATAATAGTTACAAATTAACTCTTTAAATTCTACGGGCGGGTGGGCTATCAGGCTCGATGTAAGCTCCTTAAACTGCTTGTTTGTTGTTTTTAAATCTTCTTTACTAAACCCTGACGATTTATTTATCTCTACATTAAGCTTAATAGGCATAAAACTGTTAGATTCCCTGTAAAAAAAAGTGTTTTTAGATGGGTCTGATTTATAGTTGTAATTGCGCGCTAAATTTCTTTTTACAGCTGCAATTATACTGTCTCCGTTAGGTTTTATATTAGATATAGTTACCGTTTCCAGCTCAAAAAAACCGGGCTTAAGTTTTACGGTAAATTGGTTGGCCTTTATATCTGCCACGGTGGCACTCGTGCTATGGTACCCCAGGAATGAAACGTTTACCACAACGTTATCGGCACTATTTTTTTCTGTTATAGAAAAGCTGCCCTCGGCATTGCTAACAATACTTTCGCCGTTAATTTCTATATTAGCATACGGCAGGCCTTCCCCACTTTCAGAATCGGCAACTTTAGCGGTAATGTTTTGGGCAATTGCTGCCTGCGTACCAAGGAGGATAATCAGGCACATAAATAATTTTTTTAGCATGGTGTGATTGGTTTGTTGATTGGTTAAGCGTACTATGTATTTGTAAATAAAGGAAATTAACACAAATACACAATACTTAGTACAGTTAACGTTAACTAAGGCTAAATATTTTAATATTAATCAGGCAATTCATTGCTGCATTTAATAATAAGTATCTTTAACCCCTCTAAAACATCAGGAAAATGAAACTGTGGTTTCCCTACAAGCAAATGAAAAACCCGGAAGTGCTGCTAAGCGTAAAGAACGCTCAGGGTGCTGTGCTTTATATGGAAAATGGCACGGCGTTAATTGATGGCATATCTTCCTGGTGGGCAGTAATACATGGGTACAATCACCCGGATATTAACAATGCACTGATAAGCCAGATTAATCAGGTAAGCCACGTTATGCTGGGCGGGCTGTCTCACAAACCTGCAGCAAGCCTTGCCGAAACTTTAGTTCGAATCTCTCCGCACGGTTTAAATCATGTTTTCTTTTCAGATAGTGGTTCTATAGGTGTAGAAGTAGCCCTAAAAATGGCACTGCAATATTTTAAGAACGAAGGCTATACGGGTAAAACAAAAATTGTATCGTTAAAGAATGGCTACCATGGCGACACTTTTAAAGCCATGGAAGTTAGCGATGACTCTGATTTTACTAACGCCTTTAATGATGTTTTGCACCGCGGATTTTTTGTGAATATCCCTACGGGTGGTTTTAATGCTACCTATACTGAAGTTGCCACAGCCGTTGCAGAAGTTGAGACTCTTTTTAAACAAAATGCTGCTACTATTGCCTGCTTTATTTTAGAGCCCATTATACAATGTGCCGGCGGCATGAATATATATTCGCCTGTTTATTTACAGCAGGTTCGCAGGCTTTGCGATGAGCATAATATACTTTTAATTTTTGATGAGGTTGCCACCGGCTTTGGCCGTACCGGAAAATTATTTGCTGCAGAACATACAGGTATATGCCCCGATATTATGATAATAGGCAAGGCAATGACGGCAGGCTACATAGGCCATGCCGCCACACTGGCAAATACTAAAGTATTCAACAGCTTTTTAGGCGATACGTATGAGAAAGCCCTAATGCACGGCCCTACTTTTATGGGCAACCCGCTGGCGTGTACAGTGGCTTTGCAAAGTATTAAAATTATTGAAGAGCAAAACTATTTAGATAAAATAGCCAATATAGAGTGTATCATTAATGAGCAATTTAAATTTATAGAGTCTGATTTTATACAGGAAAAAAGGGTGTTGGGGGCTATTGGTGTCCTGGAAATGAAAAATGCACAATCGCTTGTGGGCTTTAATACATTTTGCCAGGAAAAAGGAGTCTGGCTACGGCCAATTGGCAATATATTGTATCTTATGCCTCCCTATATTATTAGTGGTGATGAATTGCTTACTATCCTTTCAGTAATTAAAGAGTGGGTAGATGGTTTGCAACAATAAATTAACCATGCTATAAGTATGTTAAAACACGTTGGGCAAATTATATTTTAGACTTAAATTTGGTTGTATACATTCTTGTCTTAACTATTTATCATGCTTAAACAATTATCATTAATTGCCTTGTTGCTCTGCATGTACAGTTGTGCAAAAAATGGTATGGTTATAAAACCGGTTGACGCCGAAATGAATAAAAAGTTCCTTACCGGAGAAGGGTTAGACTTAAGACTTTTTAGCACTAAAGATATTTTCCAGTACTATAAAATTGATAACTACACTTACATTAAGGAGAAAGAACTTGCAGGAAAACTAAACGCTTATATACAAAATAAGTATCTTGATGCAGCAAATACTAAAATTCCGGAAACGCTTACAATCCTTTTTTACCGTGAAAATTCGTTTTCCAATTACGGAGATGGGATATTTACCGCTGCAAGAGATAATGAGTCGGGAATGATTGATGACGAAGACGATAATTTAATTGCACGGTCCCGCATTACCCACATAGCAGGAAATAGACTGCAAAGATATACCGTGATTTACGATAAAGACAAAATTCTGTTGGAAACAACCGATACCGTTCCCACCAAATAACTACTACCTATGAATCAATTACTGCTTACCGCTTTACTCTTTGTATTACTTTTTTCCTGTGCCAACGATAAGGAAACCAACGAGTATCTGGGAAAATGGACAGAAGTAAAAAGGGTTAATAACGAATTTGTAATTGTTGATTGTGGCTATTCGGGCGAAGTACTTACTGTTTATAAAGATTCTGTATTTTCTAAAGGAGTGATAGAAGATTTTACACTACCGGTAGACCATGTTAACCCCTCTCCCAATGAGATAAAGTTGTATAGCGATACAACCGACAAAACTTTTTACAATTTTACGTGGCAGGATAAGCAAAAAGGTATTGCAAAATGGAGTTATGTACAGGATGGGTTGCCTGCGGTAGTTAGGTATTATGTAACCGACAGTAACCTGAAAAACATAAAAACCGTTAAAGGTACCTCTGCCGACTGCATTACTGCAGAAGATAACGAAGAAGAGGAAGTTGAAGATATTTATAAACCTGATTTTACCACTAAAGATGGCACTACTGCCATAAAATTAATCCGCGAAAATTGCCTGGAACTTATTGATGTAAAATCGGATACGGCCTTACTGGATAAATGTTTTGATGATGTAATGTTACAAATAAGGCCTGTAACAGGCAATGCCCTGCCCCTAACCTTTATAAGTGGCAAGCATTATATGGATGTTGATTTTATCCAAGTAAATAATGAATGGACAGCCAATGAGATTACCATTTTTGACCCTGCAACAGGCGACAAAAAAGGAGTAATTAAACCCATAACCATAACCCTAAAAGAGTTTAACTACAGCGACATTTTAGAACAAACCGAATAATATGTGGTTTAAATAAACAACAAAAGCTGCACGAGGCAGCTTTTGTCTTTTATACTATCAGGTTCCTCCTTAAAGGTAAGTTTTATTCTACAATTATCTTTACAGTATGCACTTTTTCAGAATGTATTTTGAGGATGTATGTACCTGTGGGAAGGCTTTGGTTTATAAGCGAGAAGTTATAATCGTTTACGTTTTTAGAGGTATAAAATAAATTACCCGTCATATCAAACATATCTATCTGGTCTATACGGTACTTTGATTTGATGTACGTTTGTTCTCCTTTTTTAGCCGGGTTAGGATATACCATTAACTGGTCCTGCCCTTTAAACTCGTCGCTGCCCGCGGTAGGGTCAAGCATCTGGAAGTTTATCCTGTTAGAAACCTCGCTATAAGAGTCGTCTGTAAATATTACTATAAAATATTCACCCGGTTGTGTAGGCATTTTATCATCAGGGATGGTTGTAGTGCCTTCCGGCTGCCCATTAAAATAGGTGTAGCTTACAAGAGGGTCTACGTTAGGCTCATCGCCTGCATGGTAAATGCCCAGCCAGTCTTTTATTATACCCGGCGCATCTGTCCAGGTAGCAATAATATTCTCGTTAAGGTTATAAATAGTCCTGTTAATACCCAGTTGGGTAATCTGGTTACCTACCTGGAAAAACAGTTTTTCTCCCGCAGCATTATAGCCATCCTGTAATAAATATTGTGCATAATAATAACCGTTTGCAAGGCCGCTATAAGTAAAACTGCCGTTTGTGGTTGTAACATAGTCCCATTGGGTAGAGCCAATGTTACCCGGTGTTTGCCCCACTTTGTAAATACCTATCCAATCGTTTGGTAAATTAGGAGCATCTGTAAAGTTTATTACTACATCACTGCCAGATGCATATGCCTGTTGGCTGGTAGTAAGCGTTACGTTAGGGCCTACATAAAAATATACCCTGTCGGCAATTTCTGTATAGCCATCATTTTCTAAAAGAGCTGCATAGTAGCGTCCGCTGTTTGCAAGGCCGGCTGTAAAAGTATGGGTACCACTTACCTGGCCGTTTGTATAGGCCCATAATAGCGATGGCGTAGCACTGCCCGGCGTTTGGCCATCCCTGTATAAAGCAACCCAGTCTCGATTATTACCAGGAGTATCAGAGAACGTAACGGTAATAGGCGCATTTTGGCGGTACGATAGTGTATCCAGCTGTATAAGCGTGTTAGCAAAACGGCTGTTTATAACATTAAACGATTTTGTTTCGCTCCACTCGCTCCAGCTAAGGTTTTTATCGCGGTGGCGCACTTTTACAAAATACTGCCCGTTAGGTATTTCATTTTGGGCAATAGTAAGTTTTTTAATATCTACTCCTGCATTAACATCTACTGAAAGATCCGGACGTTCGCCAGCGCCATAAAGGTCTTCGAAGTCGCGGTAAACATCTTTCTCTATAATATCAAAATTTTCTGTTTTACCAATCATAAACTGTGTAGAGTTTAATGCTTCGTTGCTGGTAGTAACATAATCAGAACTTTCTATAGTAAGTGGCAATTCTACATCGCTACCGTCAAACGTGTTTCTAACTGTTGGCTGTGCCGGTACTGCAACGCCTGTGTGTTTATGAAACTCATCCATAAGCTCGCTATCTTTCCACTCGTAGATACTGCCTATAGAGTAAGCTTCAACATCAAATGTACCGTTAGTAACATCTACATCTATTATCTGGTAAATCCAGTTAGAGATGGTTTTCTGTACATCGTCAAAATTTTGTTCTGCAGCCATACCCCAGTATTGGTCCCAGGCTACACCACCCGAAATGATCTGGTAGGTAGGTGTGTTTTTAAGCTGGCCCCTGTGGTACAGGTGGTGGTGTGCCCCAATATGTAAAATGTGCTTAGGCGATGTTGTTAAGATAGGCATGGCAGAGTTGCGCACCCACGGAGAGATGTCTCCCACATACTGCTCAGCCTGGTAAGGCCTGTGCCCAAGAGACACAATCCAGGTTACAGTACTGTCGTTATTTGCAGCCTCTACTACCTGTGCAACCCATGTAAGCTGCTGTACGCTGGTATGCTCTGTATCCATTGCAATAAACAACACGTTACCTACCTGGTTTGCATAGTAATTCTCTGTACCCGATGATATTCCCTGGTAAGACATCCCGTCCAGGATATAGTGGTCGTAATATGCCTGCATGGCAAGAGTACCATACGTTTCATGGTTACCCACAAGCGTTTGTATAGGTAAAAGGCCAGACAGTTCCCTGTTCTTTTTAAAATGTACGTTCTCATAATGATCAAGCGTACCTACGTCTACCTGGTCGCCCATCATTACAGTAAGCGCAATGTTATCAGATGGGTCAAGGCCGGCACCCCAGCGCTGCGCAATTTTACGTTTTGCCGATGCTACAAGTGTATCAAAACGTGGCTCGTTTCTCATTTGGTTATCACCTAATACTAAAAAACGAAGGTGCCCGTCGGCCGTAGCAGCCTGTCCCGGTGCAGGAATGGTCTTAAAGCTGTGAACTTCAGATTGGGCACTGCCCGTTCTTATCCTGTAATAATACTTAGTGTTTGCCGTAAGGCCGGTAATGTGTACCGTGTGGTAATAATAGTTTGCAGGATAACCGGTATCTGTCATGATCTGGTTAGTACCGTTAACCGTAGCGTTTAATGTAGTGGGAGAATCGCCATACTCTACAATAGATTCTACGTTGCTCTCCGTTTTCCAGTTTACATAAATGGAGTTTGTTGTGGGTGCCTGAAGGTACGGATACAGCGTTTGGGCATTAACCCCAAAACTGCACAGTACTAAAAGCAAAAAATAAAGTTTTTTCATAGTGTGTTGTTTTCTGATTTAAAATCAGCACAAAACTACCTTGCGAAAGCACTATTATCCATTAAGCCTGTTTTAACTTAAAATTGCTTCAACATCATTTAACATATAATAAAATCCTTATTATTTTAACCTGCGGTTAATTTATATTTAAATTGTGGCATTGATAACAGTCTATTGAATGAGGCGGAAAATAAAAAAACCTACAAGGTTTTATAAACCTTGTAGGTTAGATTACTTTGAGTTTCCTGCAAGGTCTTCAAGACCTTGTAGGTATTGTTTCAAAAAAATTAATTAAACGTGTTTCTAAACTCTAACGGGGACAAACTGGTCTTACTTTTAAACAGTTTACTAAATGACTGCGAATGCTCGAAACCCAAAGCGTAAGCAATTTCACTAACAGAAAGATTAGACGTTGATAGTTGCTCTTTCGCTTTTTCTATAAGCTTGTCATGAATATGCTGCTGTGTACTTTGTCCGGTTTGCAACTTTAGCATTACACTTAAATAATTAGGCGATACATTTAAGGCATTAGCAATGTACTGGACGGTAGGCAAACCATGTTTTTCAAGATTATCACTCGTTAAATAATCCATCAGGATATCTTCTAACCTATTTAGTATTTTATGATTGGCTATCTTTCGGGTAATGAACTGACGGTTATAGAACCTGTCACTGTATGCCAGCAACAATTCTATCTGCGCTACAATTACGTCCTGGCTAAAGGTGTCTATAGTAGAATGGTACTCATTTGCAATGTTTTGCATAATGCCTGTAAGCATGGTTTCTTCTTTATCCGATAAATGCAATGCCTCATTTACCGAATAGCTAAAATACTCGTAATGCTTAATCTTTTTAGCTAACGATGTATTCCATAAAAAATCAGGATGAATAAGCAGCATCCAGCCCGATACTTTATAATCTCCACCCGAGTGGACAGAAAAAACCTGCCCGGGCGATATAAAAAACATGATACCTTCATCAAAATCATATTCCTGCTGGCCGTAACCGTACTTCATTTTAGCATTAAAGTTTCGCTTTAGCGCAATAGAATAGTAATCCAGTACGAGAGACTGCGGATCATCTTCGGTACGCATAACGTCGTCAAAATTTACAACGCTTACCAGTGGGTGCTCCGGTTTTGGGAGCCCCCTGAGCTGATGAAAGTGGCTTATAGATTTTATCCTGAAGGGTTGTGTTGCTGCCATACCACAAGGTACTTATTTTTGATTAAAAAATTATTAAACCGTAAAATAATAATCATTGTCTATGTCTTCAATCAGGCCAATATTTACAGGCTCCCATCCCAATTGCTCCCTGGTTTGCTGGCTTGAAGACGGATTGTTAAGTGCAGCGAAGTGTGCAAACCATTCAAAATAAGCAGCAGCTTCTTCGTTCGATTTGCTTTCGACAGCCACATTAAGGTGTTTACCGATAACCTCAGCAATAGTTTTAAATGGTATGCCCCTTTCGGCAACACCATGATAACGGGTTCCTCCCTCGGCATTTTTTTCTAACGCAAGCCTGAATAATTTTGCAGCGTCAAACCTGTGCACCGCCGGCCAAACGTTACTGCCGTCGCCCGCATAAACTACAACACCTTTTTGGCGGGCAAGGTTTATAAGGATAGGCACAAAACCGTGGTCGCCTTCCCCGTGTACTGATGGCGGGAGGCGCACTACAGCTACACGCACACCTTTTGCTGCTACTGCATCGGCAGCTTCTTCTGTCTGTCGGGGGTTGGGGCTATCAGTAGGGCGAACATCGCTCTCAACTGCAAGCTTGCCGGAAACCAGTGCCGTACCAGATGTTACTATAAAGGGTTTGTTAGTCCCCACAAGCGCTTCGCCCATTGCCTCTATGGCACACCTGTCTACCTCACACATTGCAGCAAACTTTGTAAAATCATGTATAAAGCCGGTGTGTATAACGCCATCTGCCTGGGCAACGCCCACCTTTAGGCTCTCTAAATCCTGCAGGTCGCCATAATGTACCTGTGCTCCTGCATCTGCTAACAGCTTTGCCGATTGCTGCGAACGTGCAAGCCCAAGCACTTCATGCCCGGCCCCTATTAACTCCTGTACCACTGCCGATCCTATAAAGCCTGTGGCTCCTGTTACAAATACTCTCATAATATTAATGTTTGTTATTTACAATACAAAGGTGCGCAGTATCAGGGTTATGCGTGTAGTGTAATCTATGGTTGTTGTAGCCATTTCTATTATACATTGTATGCATTAAGATATATTGTTGTTTTACACATTAGCACAGGAGTTTAGTTTTGCATTAAACTAATATTAATAAGAGCTACCGCAATCAATAATCTAAAACTTGCAATTATTATCTATAAATCCAGTCCGGTTATGGTATTACAATAATCCCAAACCAATTTTTCATTTTGTGGTGTGTAATATTTTGTACTTACCTTAGCCATTTTCCTGTCAACAAAATATTTCCCGGCAGCAGGTAAATCATTTGCCGTAGCAAGATATAATAATGTATCTGCCCCCTGCTCTGCTGTCCTGAAAAGCGGCCTTGCCAGTTTACCTATTAAATTTAAGGCACTGCCCAGATTACTATTAACCCCAAAATTTGTTCTTACAGCTCCCGGATGCATCACATTGGCTGTAACATTATTAATACCATCCTGAATAAATTTTGCCTGTAAATGCTGTGTAACCCAAATAATAAACAGCTTGGCATTGCCATAAGCATTAAGCGGATTGTAGTTTTTAGTCATTTGTAAATCGGCAAAATCAGGTTTGGCATTTAGCCTGTGCGATGATGATGATACATTAATAATACGCCCGTCATTACTTTGCTTAAGTAAATCAAGTAATAGTCCTGTTAATAAAAAAGGTGCAAATAAATTTACAGCCATAGTATTTTCAAGCCCTTCTAAAGTAACTTCCCGGTTTTTGCTCATAATACCGCCTGCATTATTAATAAGCACATCCAGCTTGTTGTATTTCTGTTTAAACTGTGCTGCCATAGCATTTACATCGCTTAATAAAAACATATCGGCAACGAGAATATCTATATTTGGGTTTGCTGTAAGGGTTATAATTTCATCCCTTACTTTAATAGCCTTTTCCTTATTACGACCATGAATTATAACTGTAAAATTTTGCTTTGCAAGTGCAATGGCAGCAGCTTTACCTATGCCGCCGGTGGCTCCCGTTATTAAGGCTATACTATTTTTCATTTGTTTTAATTTTTGTACAAAACTATTTGTAAATTGGTATACTTTTGATGCCAGTAACCTTAAGGATACCAAAATGGAAATTGAAGAGCTTAGCATAGAGCAAAAAATAAAGTATGTACAGGATACGCTTTTTGTAATGAGCGGCAAATGGAAACTCCCAGTACTTATTGCGATGAATGCAGGCAATAGCCGTTTTAGAGATTTGCAGCGCAGTGTGCCTCATATTACGACTAAAGTACTCTCTAAAGAACTGAAAGACCTGCAAATAAACAAACTGGTATTGCGTACAGTTATAAACACATCTCCTGTAAGCATAGCATATACGGTAGCACCCTACTGTAAAAGCCTAAAACCACTGATAGACGAAATGATAAAATGGGGACAAAACCACCGTATAGAAATTAGTAAATAGCAGCTTATTGCAATGAGAAAATTTAAAATAGAACCCTGCAATAAAGAAAATACCTCTGCAATAATAAATGGTATTAACGCCTATAACCTTAACAAAGTTACTGCCCTGGCACCTGCGTGGACACCGCTTGATTTTGTTATAAAAGATGAAGCCGGGATAGAAATTGCAGGGATCCTTGCCGGGATTGGCTACTGGAACGGCCTCGATATAAAAATTTTATGGGTAGCCGAAGATTACCGTAAGAGCGGAATAGGCAGCCAGCTTTTAAAACACGCAGAAGATGTGGCCAGGGAGATAGGAGCCAATGTTGCAATGCTTGATACATTTGATTTTCAGGCAGAAGGGTTTTACCTTAAAAACGGATATGAAGTTATAGGCGAAGTACAAAATTTTCCGCCCGGGTACAGGCGCATTTATTTATCCAAAAGGCTTTAAGGTTATTTCAGATTTCAGAAGGCCTATTTTAGATTGAGCTTCGCTTCCTTTTGTTTATAGTCAGATATAAATAATGTAAGAGTTACAACTTAGCCTTTAGCATGCGGGCAGCCTGGGTGTAGCCACCTTCAGACCCATCTACAAAATGTATATGCCCATCGTCAAGGTTGCGCACGTAGCACGACATTATAGATGCACCGCTTACATGCATACCATAAATAATGTCACCTTCGGCTTCCATAGCATCAAGTAATTTTTGAAGGCCAGCCCTTTGTTTTGCATTACCGGTTATAACGGTGTTTATACGCCCGTCTATAACAAGGGTATCACTCATTTCTACTAACGATTGTAAATAGTCCTTACCCTTTTTAGTGCTAAAATAAACATAGACATAAAAAGAAAGCAGCCACGTTTTAATAAGTTCAAACAGTTGTACCCTGCCCATCTTAGCACGCATTTCTTTACCCAGTTTACTAAAAGTAGTTTTTAGCTTAAGCCTGTCTACAGATATTGGCTGGCGCTTTTCGGGAGTGCCGTAAAGGTCTTCCATTTTTTCCAGCACTTTTTTAAATACAGTGGCCTGCTGCGATACCTCCCGGGCAATAATAAGCAGTGTTACAATTTCTTCTTTATCTGCCGGTGGCGGAATTTTATCCCAACGGCACTGCATACCGGTCAGGTCGAGTTCAGTTTCCTGTGTAGCAATGCCAGAAAACAGATAATCTTCTCCCTTTATAATCTTCTCGGCATAATTAAGCCCGTTACCTAATACAATAGGTATAGAAAACGCTGCAGAGCTGCTATATTTTGCAATGTGTATTTCGTGGCCCTCCTTATAAATGTCACCCACAGGTATAGTACCCGCTCGCAGGGTTAAGTTAAAGTTAGCAAGGGTATTATCTTTATAAAGAGTAAGGGCATGCATAACTTTATCTATCAATACCGGTGGCACAATAAAGGTGGCTCCGTCTCCGCCAAAAAAGAACGGCACCGTAATATCCATCCCAAAAGCTATATTGAGCACGCTTACAATACTACCTGTGGCAATAAGGTTTACATCTTCATGGCGGCCATCCAGCACGGCATTGGTAGAGCCTGTAATATCTGTAATAACAACATGCCAGTTAGCAGGTACTTTACTAAACAACTTTTGCTTTACCAATAGCACATGCAATGGCATTTTATGTAAAGGCAGGGTAGTGTAAAATTGAGCGTCAGCTTCGGGAATTGTTGCTTGCATCATAAATTGTTGTATTTCATAAAGTAACAACTTATGATGCTAATACTATCATAAATTATATTATTTTACAAAACACACCGTGCCATTAAAAATCTGGTTGTTAAAAATGGGAGTGCAAATTTGTAGCTAAGCCATAAGCTGCGGTAAATAAATGGTAAAAGTAGCGCCACAATTTGTCGAACTGCTGGCAGTAATTATCCCATTGTGGTTATCTATTATTTTCTTTACGATAGTTAATCCAATGCCTGTGCCAAGTTGCACATCTGTAGTTTGCAGGCGCTGAAAAAGTTCGAATATCTTTTCGTTGTATTTATTGTCAAAACCTATCCCGTTATCGCAAATGGTAATACAGTAATAATAACGATGGGCATCCAGTTTGTTATAATTAAAATAACTTCCTGTATTAAATTTACTTGTAATATCTATATGTGGAGCGGTAGCTGCTTTTAAAAATTTAAGTGAGTTAGAAAACAAGTTATATAGCAATTGCCTGAACTGAAACGGTATAACATTTATCTCGTGGTTTCCAGAATAAACAATTTGGGCATTTTTGTTTTCTATCTCGTCCTGCAAATCATATTTAATATCATCTATAAGATCTCTAAGTGCAGTCTTTTCGAATACTTTGCCTCCTGCCGAAACCTGCGAATACGATAGCAGGTCTTTTATAAGGGCACTCATTCGCGAGGCGGCATTATTTATTTTATCAAGGTATAATTTACCCTGAACAGAAAGGCCGCCAAATTCTTTTTCGAGTATTAGCGAAGAGAAAACCTGTATTTTACGCAGGGGTTCCTGCAAATCGTGACTGGAAATATAATTAAAGGCCTTAAGCTCTTCGTTTACTTTTTCGAGTTGTCTATTTTGTATTTCTACCTCTTTTAGCCTGTTTGCAATATGGCTGCTTAGCGATAGTTCGAGTTGCTCTTTTGTTTTATTAAGGTCGTTGTTAGCCTTGCGCAACTGCAACAGGTTCATAGTTTGGGCAGAGAGCACTTTTAAAGCTTCTATTTGCTGTGTGGTTAAAACACGGGGCTTAACATCGAGTACACAAACAGTACCCAGTCCCTGTCCGTTTGGGGTAACTAACGGTACACCGGCATAAAAAACAATGTGGGGCTCGCCGGCTACAAAAGGATTATCTTTAAAACGGTCGTCTTTACGAAAATCTTCGATAGTAAAGGCTTCTCCGGGTGTTTGTATGGCATAGCTGCAAAAGGCATACTCCAGCGGGCTACCCTGCACATCTGTACCCCGGTGCGATTTAAACCATTGCCTGTCTTTATCTATAAACGTTATAAGCGCAACAGGAGCTTCGCAAATTATAGATGCCATTAAGGTAATGTCGTCATAATCCTTTTCAGAGAAAGTATCTAAAATATCATAGCTGTAAAGATCCTTTAAGCGTTTACTTTCATCTGTTGCAATACCTGCCTTTATCATTCTTTTTATAAAATATAATAAGCTAAAAATACATAAATCATTTATATAATTACCATTTACGTTTTATTTAACAACAAGGTTTAGCATAATTATAACTCAACATGTAATTATGGCTACAACGCCCGTCGGTTTGGCTACATCCGCAAGGCTTAATTGCAGGAATTTTGCCCTGTACTTAAAAACAAAACATTATGAAAACTATTTTTATTACCGGCGCATCTCCCGGACTTGGTAAAACAACGGCACATTTATTTCTTGCTAACGGATGGAACGCTATTACCACAATAGGTTTGTATAAATTATAAACCAAATTATTAATACCTTAGCAATAATAAAAACACGATAGTAAAACCTTATATATTTAACGCAATATGTTATTTGCACAACGTTTAGTTGCGCAGCCCGATGCACCCTCTTACAGCCTGGCTGACAACAGCCCTGTTAATCCAGATACTGCCGATATTGCTAAAGGTATGGTGCTTAATTTATGGGGTTTTATACAAAAAAATTGTAAAGGAAAGGTAAAATACGGGCAAGGCCCGAAAGATCCTTGAAACGATTTGGCTGTAAAAATAGAGGGGTAATGGGCATTATTAAAAAACAATAAACTTAACAAACCATAAATAACAAAAACAATGTCTTACTGCAGTGTAATAGAAACAATGTCGCCCGAAAAAAAGGCACTTCACAAAGCGTACCACGACCATCATTATGGTTTCCCGATAGAAGATGATAACGAACTTTTTTGCCGCCTTGTTATGGAAATTAACCAGGCCGGCCTTAGCTGGGAAATTATCCTAAAAAAAGAAAATTCGTTCAGGCTGGCTTTTGATAATTTTGATATTGCAAAAGTTGCGGCGTACACCGAAGCTGACAGGGAACGCCTGCTCTCTGACCCCGGAATAATTCGTAACAGGCTTAAAGTTAATGCGGCTATAGAGAATGCAAAAACTATACTGGCACTGCAAAAAGAACATGGCTCGTTTAAAAACTGGCTCGAAATGCAGCACCCAAAAACTAAGGAAGAGTGGGTTAAGATTTTTAAAAAGACTTTTAAGTTTACCGGTGGCGAAATTGTGAACGAGTTTTTTATGAGCATAGGCATGCTGCCCGGTGCCCATGTACAAAACTGCCCTGTTTATAAGCAAACACGAGATGCCGGTGCATTGTGGTTTACGATATAGGTAAAAATTAGCCATGAGGTTTAACGTTGCGTTAGCAATTGCCTTAGGGGTTAAAGAGTATCTTTAGGTATTTATTTTTAACACGTATAATCCCGCAAGCACAGGATGAGTTTATTTATTGCCACACTATCAATACTGCTTATTACTTTTACCATTCTTTCCCTGATAAAAAACGATTATTGGGTATTCAGGATATTTGATTACCCCAGGCTGCAAAAGTTTGTGCTCTCGTTAGTGTGCCTTGCCTTTTTAGTTTATTTTTTTAAAAGTTCGGCAATCATGTATTGGGGGTTAACGGGTGCAATGTCGCTTAATGTTATTTACCTTTTTAGCCTGATAATGCCATTTACAATATTTGGGAAAAAGCAGGTGCTGCGGGCTGCAAAACATATAGAAAGCCAAAGCCTGAGCATTATGATTGCCAACGTTTTTCAGGACAACACCAATTCTAAAGGATGCCTTGCCGAAATTTATAAAAACAACCCCGATATTGTGCTGCTACTGGAAACTAACAGCCGCTGGGATAACGACACTGCCGAACTTGCAGTTAAGTACCCGTTTAATATAAAGGCAGCGTTAGAAAATACTTATGGCATGCTGCTGTACTCTAAACTGGAACTTAACGATGCACAGGTGCATTACATTGTAGAGGATGATATCCCGTCTATACACGGTATCTTAACATTAAAGAGCGGGCAAAAAGTACAGTTATACTGTGTACATCCTACCCCGCCTGTACCGCAGGAAAACCCACGATCTACAGAACGTGACAAAGAGTTGCTGCTCGTAGCAGATAAAGCTAAAGACAGTAAATTACCGGTTATTGTAATTGGCGACCTTAATGATGTGGCATGGAGTTATACTACAGAGTTGTTTTTAAAAATGAGCGGGCTGCTCGACCCACGACGCGGCCGTGGCTTTTATAATTCTTTTCATGCACATTACCCTGTTATGCGGTTTCCGCTGGACCATGCATTTATATCTACCGATTTTAAGCTTAAAACAATGAAAAGGCTCTCAAATTTTGATTCAGATCATTTTCCTATTTTTATAAGCCTGCAATATGAAGCCGCCGCCATGAGCCAGCAGGAAGGCCTCGAAGCTGATGCAGATGATATAAAACTTGCCGGGGAGAAGAAAGCAAAGGAGTAATAAAATTACCGCTTAATTTATTCTTATTATTTTCAAGCCAGGCTTAGAAAAAAGTGGTACGGTAATTAACATAACTATATTAAACAAAAAAATCTCCGCGTGGGAGACTCAATATAAAAAAAAATGGCAAGCGACCTACATCGCACCGCTACAACCACATACCTTTGCTGTGTTCCCACCCTGGAGGAGTCTGCAGGAGCTGGTCGTGTAGGACTTGCCGGTGCAAATATACAACCTTTTTGAATTTTTGCAAGCCATTGCCCAATATAAAATACAATTGTATATTGCTTTATTATTTTTAAAGACCATGAAAAAACATAACTTATTAGCTTTCATTTTATTGGGGTCGGCTTTAACTTTGCTATCCACGCTTACGGTGGCCTGTAATGATACAAAAGATTCTGAAAACAACCTGTTCAGCATCGATTCTGCCAGCTTAAAAGGGCAATATCAGCCCCAGGAAACACTACCGCTAACAGTTGCAAACCCTAAAAAGAAGGAGATAGACTCTGTTATATATTATCTTAATGATACTAAATTGGGTGCTGTAAAGGGTAATGCTAAATTTGATGCTCCGCTTAAAGACCAGAAATTTGGTTACCTAAACATAAAAGCGTTAGTATATTCTGAAGGCAAAAACAGCGAAGCTAAAGGCAGGATAGAGCTTGTATCTAACATTGAGCCTAAAATATTAGCATACGAAATTGTAAATACCTTTCCTCACGATACAGCATCTTACACCCAGGGGTTAGAGTTTTACCGTGATACGCTTATTGAGGGTACGGGCCAATACAAAAAATCGGTACTTCATAAATTAAACTATAAAACCGGACAGCCCTACAAGCAAATAGCACTGGACGGCAAATATTTTGGCGAAGGCATTACTATATTTAACAACAAAATATATGAGCTTACTTACAAAGAAAATACCGGTTTTGTTTATAACGCAGATAACCTTAACAAGGAAAAAGATTTTCCTTACTTTAAACAAACCGAAGGCTGGGGACTTACTCATGATGATAAAAACCTGTATATGAGCGATGGGTCAGAAAAAATATATGTCGTAGACCCTGCCACTCTTAAAGAGAGTGACTACATAAATGTATACACTAATAACCGCAAAATAAAATCGGTTAACGAACTGGAATGGATAGATGGCAAAATTTTTGCCAATATATACCAAACTAACCTTATTGTAGTTATTGACCCAAAATCGGGTGCTGTAGAGGGTATCCTTAACATGGCCGACCTTGAAAGTAAGCGAACAAAATACCCCGATACCGATGTACTAAACGGTATTGCCTACAACCCTAAAACAAAGACCATTTTTGTTACCGGTAAAAAATGGGACAAAATGTTTGAGATTAGGCTTAAATAATTGTACAATTAAAAATATAGTAAAAACCCTTTCAGCAATGAGAGGGTTTTCACTTATAACGAACAATTGTAATTAAACAATTAATCCCGATTGAAAATATAATACAGCAAAGCATCTATTATTAGAAACCTTACAGATAAAAACATTTATATTACCTGGCTGGAGTGAGCCGCAACTATTTGCCAGTTCGTGCCATTGTTATGCCACACCCTTGTAAACCTAAAGATACCTACAGATGTATGCCCGGCATAGCTAAGGCTCATATCTTTTACTACAGATACTACTGCGGTGTAATCGTTTAACACTTCTATTATCTGGGCACTTGTCTCTAACGAATATATCTCCATATCGCCGGAGCGGTGCGCATTAAGGTCGTCTTCCTTGCTTACAAGATGGCCGTTCTGGTTGGTAAAAATTAGGTTATTGGCCAGTAAAGCATCAAGTTCTGCAACATTGCTGGTTTTCATTGCCTCAATAAGGCGGCCTTCAAGTGCTTCTATATGTGTTTTAGTATCCATAATTATAATTAACAGCTTTATAGTTAAGGTAAATTATCCGGGTAAAGAAACAGATATCTAAGCCTCCCTATCGAAAATTACACCGCCGGTTTCCGATGCAATTTAGCGAAATTTCTTTCACGCAAGGCTGGGATTTAAGAAAGCTTTGGCGAAGAATTTATAGCGATTTTTTATCCTGAAATTTAAAAATTTTACCACAAAGAGCGTATGTTTCACACACAGTTCACGAAGCTGCATATAAACGCTTCGTTATGAGAGACACAATGCTGTATAAATAGAATAGCCTTTGCAACATATCTACTGCAAAGGCTATTATAATTATCACAAGTACGACTAATCACTGAATACTGCTCACCTACAGCTACCTGCTCCTTACATACCCTACTTTAGCACCCCTGTTATCTACAAGGGCACCTTCGTTTGCTATGTATATTTTATTGGCATCCCGGTCAGAAAACATAATACTGTAGCCCTGCTTGTCAGATTTATAAAGGCTTGCTATAAGGTATACATTGTTGTTTTCTACCTGTACGAGATTGCCTTTTTTAGTGAGGTAATATTTTCCGGATGGGTCGGCATCAAAATGCGCTTCAGAAACCACATTGCCAGAATTTATACTTTGGTGAATATTAGCAGCTTGCGGGCTTGTATTATTTGTAGTTACTGCCACAGTACGCGCCGGTGCCGGGCGTGGTGCAACAGGCCTCCTTACAACTGTTCTTTGGTCAACAACTTTGTTTGGATTAATGGCAGTAGCATGCACCTTTACATTTTGCGCAACAACCACAGGCTTAGTTACAGGTGCAACATACGATTTAGTATCTTGTTTAATAGTCGCTTTTTCGGCAACGGCTGTAGTGGCAGATGCCGGCCCTGCATTATTCCAGCCTGTAGCTATATAGGCTAAACGGTCTTTTTTAGGCGGGTGGGTATGCGAACCTTTTAATGATGCTATGAGTGACATTACGGCCTGTGCCTCCTCAAGCGATGCTCCCATTTTGTGCAGTACAAAACCGCTAAACTCATCGGCATCAAGTTCTGTTTGCGGGCGGCTGCCCACATTATCGAGCGTGTGCCCGTTAAGGTGGTGGCCTATTTCGTGTGCAAAAATACTAATGGCAGCCCAAGTGCTCCCGGTGCGTTCGTTAATTTTATTCATATACTCCGGGTTATAGAGTATATAGCGCTTGCTATTAAGCATAACCGCGGCGGCATTAGGCACATTGGCGGCACGCAACTCAAAGTTTGCCTTAAGGCCAATAACCGACATGATATTTTTCACCACATTTTGGGCAGATGCTCCGGCTTCAAATGCAGAAATATCGCCCTTAATATCTTCGCCATAGTAACTGCACATGTGTGTATACCGTGCCGAACCAAATTGTTTTTGTGCCACAGCAGGCACCATGCAGCATAAAGCTGCGGCAAGGATGCAGAGTTTAATGCTTCTCATAAGTAATTAATACGCAAATAAAGCTCACGTATAACTAATTAACGCAAAAGGCACGCCAAAAAGTATATAATTACAAATGCAGTTTTAAGCTTTAACAATTAGCCTTAAAACCCTACTTAACAATTTTTAGGGTTACAATAATTGCAAGCACTGCAATACCAAGTACAAATATAATTTTACCATGCGCCCTGTCAGACGCTGTGTAGGTATAAACGCGTGCGCCGTTGGGTAATGTTTTTTGGGCCGTCCATAATACATAACCTGTAGTAATGCCAAAAAGTCCACCAAGAAGTGCACATATATAACCAAACACGATCCAGCCGGTATGGTTTTGTTCGGGCTTGGCAAGTTCGGCAATGTGCTGGGTACGCATAGCGGTAATTTGGTTCTGGCTAAGCTCCTGCCCCCTTTCGGCAAGAAGGTGTTGTGCCAGCAGGCAGTCAAACTCGTTCCATTCATGCCTTTTTACTATAACTTCATGAAGTTCCTCATTAGTAAATGTAAGCAGGTAATAATCCTCCGGCACATCGGCCATAAGGCTTTCCACCCTTGTTTCCATCAGCTGTTCCGCCTTTTCAAAATCCTCTGCTTTAAGCTGTACTTCATATTCTTTTAAAAGGTCACCTCCCGAAAAGCTGCTGCCCATTCTGGGTGAAGCATCTACAAAAAGGCACTCTATATTATTCTGAAGTAAAAATTGCTGTAAATCCTGAGCCTGTAAAGCATCGGGATATTTTTTAAAAGAAAGGTACTTATCGCTCATAGTTGTTTTGTGCATTTAATAAATAGATGTGATAAATATAACCTTATTTTAAATTGCAGCAACAATATAGCAAAGCTTTGGAAATTTGCTTATCTTGTTATCGTAATTTCTTCGGCAGGGTTTTGCATAGTTTCTTTAACCTTGCCCGGTATATAATGGGGCAGTGATACATCCCTGATAAAAATTAGCCCATCATACATATCGGCAAGTTTAGCTTTTATTCCGGCCTGTTTAGGATAAAAGCCGTTTCCACCGGTATCCATGCATTTTAGTTTAGAATTTAAAAAGCCGTTCATGGCAGTATTTTGTGCAGCCTGCTTAAAGTCTATAAAAAATATAGGTGCCTGCGCCTGGCTTAAAACGGCTTCGGGCGTTTTCTTTTCCGGATTTACTACATTATATACAACCCCAACAACCTCTTTTTTATCGTTAACTTTTACACCCCACAATTTACCTTGAGCAAAACTAAACCCAACACTATAGTAAGCGTTACCAAAGGTATTTTTAAGATGCAGGCCTAACCGTTTATAGTTAGTATCTTCTTTAGATACATGGCTGTTATGGGCCCAAATAAAACCTTTTGCTGCCGAACCATTATGCTGCAATATCCATTGTACATTATCTGCCATGCATTTATCTCTGTACAGTTGCGTAGTACTTAGTGCAAAGCCGGTAAACTGATTTAAAATAGTAAGCGTATAAAGAGCGTCGTTAAGATCATTTGCCTGATCCTGATTTTCAGGCTTAAAATTACCCTGAATATCATTTTGCAGTGTTTGCAGCTGTTTTAGGTAACCTTTTACTTTAACCTCATCTTTACTTTTAGAAAAAATGCTTATGGTACTGCACGAATCTAATACCGCGCTAATGCCATCCTGGGTTTTAATGTTGTATTTATTTATAAACCTTTTTAAATTCACATTTATATTTGCCGCCGACTGGCAATCGATACTGTAAAATTTAAGTTGCCTGTCTGCCGGTTTGCCTTTATTATACGTGCGCATCCATTGCAGTAAACCCTGTACCTCCTCGTTACGCCAAAGCAAAAAGCCCATGCTCCCTGCCAGTTGCGCCGCATCTCCTTGTCCTCCTTTAATAAAGTTATTAATTTCGTACATGTTGCTATGTATGTCTTCGATCATGAAAATGGTGACACCTTCATTTTCTGCTAAATATTTAAAGAACTTAACTTTAAGGTCAAAAAATTCTTTAGTAAAATGTGTCGCTTCGCCAAAACCAAAAAGCTTTACGCCTTTAAAAATGTCAGATTCTTTTGCTTTAAAATTCGTAAGTGGCATCTCCTGATTGGCGTCTTCTATAACAATGGCGTTTTTATTAATCCAGTCTATAACAGCAGTATCCTGTGCATGGGTAAGATTAAAGCATAATAAGGCAATTACATAAATGTATTTCATGATTGGTTTTTATTGATTGGTATTAAAGTAACGCAGTAAGGGAGCAATTATTTTCCGTACTTTTACACTTACCAAATTACACTCACAAATGCCCGATACCATTACACTTTTACTCGCCTTTATTATTGCCCTTGCCATAGGTATTTTTATTGGCAAAGCCCTGTTTACCGCAAAGGCAACTGCCGATAGCAAAGTACTCGAAGAACGCCATAACAGCCTGCAGCAAACCATTGAACAGCTTAAACAGCAAGCTGTTACAGAAAGGCAGAATGTAGAAAAACAGGTTGCCCTCTTACAGAACGAACGTAATGACCTGCGTACGGCTAAAGATGCCCTTAATGTACAGCTTACTAAAAAGGAGGCCGACTTTGATAACCTTCTCGACCGTATGCGCGAACAACGCCAGGAGACAGAAGAGCTGCGTGAAAAATTTACCAAAGAATTTGAGAACCTTGCCAACAAGATACTCGAAGAAAAATCGAATAAATTTACTGAGCAGAACCGCGAGAATATGAAAAATATACTATCGCCTTTGCAGGAAAAAATTCATTTATTTGAAAAGAAGGTTGAGGATACCCACAAGGAAAGCATTGATTACCATGCCGCACTGCGCCAGCAAATAGTAGGCCTGCAAACCATGAACGAGAACATGAGCCGCGAAACCCTTAACCTTACCCGCGCCCTTAAAGGCGATACTAAAATGCAGGGTAACTGGGGCGAGCTGGTACTGGAACGCGTGCTGGAAAAATCGGGGCTGGAAAAAGGCCGTGAGTACTACGTGCAGCAAAGCCACGCACTGGAAGATGGTGGCCGCGTACTGCCCGATGTGGTTATTAACCTGCCCGATGGCAAAAAGATGATCGTAGATAGCAAGGTATCGCTTATTGCTTATGAGCGTTACATTAATGCCGAAGACGACCCTTTAAAACTGGTGTACCTTAAAGACCACGTTAACTCTATAAAACGCCATGTAGACCAGTTGGGCGATAAAAATTACCATGACCTTTACAAAATAGAAAGCCCTGATTTTGTGCTGCTTTTTATCCCTATGGAGCCTGCATTTGCACTGGCTCTTAACGAAGATGCTGCTTTATACAGCAAAGCTTTTGAGCGCAATATTGTTATTGTTACCCCTACTACCCTTTTAGCTACATTGCGTACTATAGACAGTATGTGGACCAACCAAAAGCAGCAGGAAAACGCATACGAAATTGCGCGCCAGGCCGGTGCCCTTTACGATAAGTTTGAGGGCCTTATAGGCGACCTTACCAAGGTGGGCAACAAAATGAAGGATGCACAGGGTGAATACCAGAATGCAATGGGTAAATTGTTTGATGGCCGTGGCAATATCATTACTTCTATAGAAAAACTTAAAAAAATGGGCGCCAAGGCCAAAAAGTCGTTACCGGAGAGCATCCTTAACCGTGCGCTTCAACAGGAGGAAGACGATATATTGCTTAATGGCCCCGATAAGGAAATCTCAAATCCTAATACCTTACTGTAATGCACTCAGAATATAGAAAAGTAAGCACATCAAAAGTTACCATATCAGAACTTATGCTGCCATCTCACACTAATTTTAGCGGAAAAATTCACGGTGGCTACATACTCATGCTTATGGACCAGATAGCCTTTGCATCGGCATCAAAATATTGCGGCAGCTACTGTGTTACGGCATCTGTAGATACCGTAGATTTTCTTAACCCTATAGAGGTGGGCGAACTAACCACCCTTAAAGCATCGGTTAATTACGTAGGCAACAGCTCTATGATAGTAGGCATACGCGTAATATCAGAAAATATACAAACCGGCAAAGTAAAACACTGCAACTCTTCTTATTTTACTATGGTTGCAAAAGACAGTGCCGGTAACAATGTAACGGTACCGCCATTAATGCTTTGTACCCGCGACGATGTGCGCAGGTTTTATAATTCTGTAAAACGCCTAAGCCTTAAAAAAGAAAAAATTGTACATGAAGAAACTTTCGACCCCACATCTATAGAGGCTATAGAAGCTCTTAAAAATTACAGGGTAATGGTTAACAAAGAGCTTGTAAAATAAACCTATATTAAATTAATATTGCATGTACTATTTTGGTTACATATATACATAAGTGAAACTATACTTATTCTAAATAAGCATGTTACATAGTTAATAGCCCTTTTAAGGGCTATTTTTTTTACTTTAAATTAACATAGTATTGGTTTTATATTATATTTGTTCTTTTAAAAAAAATATTGCGATAACCCAATGAAAAAACACTACATTTTAAAGACTTTATTTTTTTTGTCAGTATTTATTGCTATTTCCTCGTGCGGGTCGGATGATTCTGGAGATTACAGTCAAATACCCCCGGTAGTTGTAGATAGTATCCCGGAACCTTATTCTCCCGTAACTGCAAACCTTGCGACCGTGCCTTATCAAAAGCTTTCCCAATATAATTTTTTTGAAGGAGAGATTAAATATCTTAAACCTGTTAAAAAAGTATTGCCTTATGACCTTAACAGCAGCCTTTTTACAGATTATGCCCATAAAAAAAGGTTTGTGTACATGCCCGAAGGCGCTAAAGCTACCTATAGTGCCGATAATAAAATTCTTGAATTCCCTATGGGTGCTGTTCTTATAAAGAATTTTTATTACGAAAATGTATTACCAAACAACACTACCCGCATAATAGAAACCCGCCTGATGATTAAAAAAGAAGATGGCTGGATATTTGCCGATTATATATGGAATGATGAACAAACTGAAGCTTACTACAGCCTAAGTGGCGGTTTTACACAAATATCCTGGACAGAGGGTAACGCAACAAAAAGCACCAATTACAGGATTCCGCCCGAAAGTGAATGCTTTACATGCCACAAACACTCTACTACTGCACTACCTATAGGACCTAAACCACAAAATCTAAACAAAGATTATACGTATGCAAATGGTACTGCAAACCAACTTTCGCGATGGGTGCAGGAAGGCTATCTTACAAATAATATACCCGCCCTGATAACAACCACTGCCGATTGGACCGATACCACCAAGCCTCTTGAGTTAAGGGTACGGTCGTATCTTGATATCAATTGTGCGCATTGCCATAGTGATGGTGCCCATTGCGATTACAGGGCCATGCGTTTTGCGTTTAGCGAAACTACAGTACCCACAAATCTTGGTATATGTGTAGCACCCTGGGATAATTTTAGTAACTCACTCCTCTATGTAGTCAACAAAAGAAAGCCATTAAAATCAGTAATGCATTTTAGGATGAACACTGTAAATGAAACACAGCGCATGCCTATTTTAGGAAGGACACTTATACACACAGAGGCGGTAGCTCTTGTAGAACAATGGATAAATGCTATGGATGCCCCATGCCCTTAATACAACAAACCAAAACTCACTACTATGAAACAACTCTTTACTATTGCTTTTCTTTCTCTTGCCTGCTTATCCGGGTGGGCACAATCCACCTGCAATGATGCCCTTGTTGTTGCAGCGGGCATAAATAATGTAAGTTATTCTAATCAAAGCCAGGTCCCGGCACAAATATGCTTTAACACCAGCGTAACAAACCCTACATCGGGTGCATGGTACAAGTATATTCCTGATACTAATTACAATGTTACTATAAATACACTTGTAGAGGGTTATCCTGTAATAGATACGCGTGTAAATGTATATTCTGGCACGTGTGATAATCTACTTTGTGAGGGTGGCAACGATGATAGCCAAAATACCGCTGCCTCTTTAGTAGTATTTGAAGCAAGGGTGGGCACTATTTATTATATTGCTTTTGATAACAGCTACGACAATAGTGCCGATTTTGTATTTAAGATAATCGAAGAAGAGTTTACACCACCCTTATTTACGCAGCAGGCAATTAACATTATTAATCCTGATGTTGAACCGAGGTGTATTGTAGACGTAAATGGAGACTACCTTGATGATATTGTCGTGGCAGATGGAAATCTGGTAAATGTATTAATACAAAACTCTGACGATGCCGGCTTTACACCTTATAGTTACAGATTTCCTACAGCCCAAAGCGCTTCATGGAGTATTTCTGCCGGAGATTATGATAAAAACGGCTATAATGACCTTTTATTTGGCAGCGGCGCCGGCGCAAGTATAATATTGGCAAATAATGATGGCACAGGTTTTACAAATACATTAGACTCTCCCGAATCTATTTTTTCACAGCGGTCTAACTTTGTAGATATAAATAATGATGGAAACCTGGATGCTTTTGTATGCCATGATATAGCACCAAATGTGTATTTTCAGAATGATGGAAATGCCGGATTTACTTACCACCAGGGAGGTTTGGGCAACTATGTATCTGGCGGTAACTATGGCTCTATCTGGATAGATTATGATAATGATGGCGATGTTGACCTTTTTATTGCAAAATGCCGCGGCGGTGGAGATATTGCTGCCATAGACGAGTTGCACCGCAATAATGGCGATGGTACATTTACAAATGTTGCCCAAGAGGCCGGTTTTGCAGATTTGCACCAATCCTGGTCGGCCGCATGGGGCGATTATGACAATGATGGCGACATGGATGTAATGATAGGAAACAGCGCCGGTGCATGGGGAGATGCCGACCCTAATGATCCTTTAAATATGCATAAGCTAATGATGAATAATGGCAACGGTACCTTTACAAATATCACTATAGGTTCTGGTTTTGATACATTTACTACCCCTAATCTTATACATGTGGCTCACGATTTTGATAATGATGGCTTTATAGATGTTTTTTGCGGCGGCAACACTATTATGCATAACAATGGTGCCATGACGTTTAGCCCCATTGTTATAACAGCAGGCACCGGCCCTATTGGCGACCTTAACAATGATGGTTTTCTCGATATACAAAACAGAAACCATATATACCTGAATACACCAAATGGCAACAACTGGATAAAGATTAATTTACGCGGTGTAACCAGTAATGGCAATGGTATTGGCGCAAGGATAGAACTTTACGGCAACGGCGAAGGCTGGGCCAAACAAATACGCGATGTAAAAAGTGGCGATGGTTTTTATCACATGAGCACCCTTAATACGCATTTTGGTATTGGAACACTTGATGCTATAGATAGTATCGTTATAAAATGGCCATCGGGTACGGTAGATACTATAGAGAACCCCGCAATAAACAGCGCACTGCTTGTTACAGAGGGTTCTCATGCATTGAGTACAAAACAGGCAAACGCAACAGCATTTACCGTATACCCTAACCCCGCAAAAGATGTACTTAATATAAAAAGTACAGCATCGTTTAGCACTAATAAAGCAGGCATATACAGCCTTGACGGTAAACTTGTAAAGACAGGAAAAGTACAAGATTCAGCAATATCAGTACAGCACCTTGCAAAAGGCACCTATATTGTAAAAATTCAGGATAAGGCTGGCAAGCAGTATTCTGCAAAATTCATAAAAGGCTAAAAAATCATAATCTTTATAACACAAAAGAGCCGTGCAATGCACGGCTCTTTTACTATATATGATCTGTATTTATATTATTCTGCAACAGCATCAAGGTCTACTTTAGTCCTGTTTGCTATTTCTTTATATGTACCGTTTTCAAGTTTTTCACGTATAGCTTCATAAGCGCTAAGCGTCTCGTTAATATCCTGCATAGTGTGTGCAGCAGTAGGAATCATCCTTAACAGGATAATTCCTTTAGGGATAACCGGGTAAATAACTATCGATAAAAATATACCATACGTTTCCCTAAGGTCGTTAACCATAACCATAGCCTCAGGCACACTGCCCTCAAGATAAACCGGAGTAACACAGGTATTGGTATCGCCTATATTAAAGCCCCTGTCTTTAAGGCCATTTTGCAATGCATCTACATTTTCCCAAAGCTTGCTTTTAAGCTCTGGTGTAGTTTTTAATAGTTCAAGGCGTTTAAGTGCACCTTTAACAAGCAGCATTGGTAACGACTTGGCAAACATCTGCGAACGCAGGTTATATTTTAAAAAGTCGATGATATCTTTATCTGCAGCAATAAATGCACCTATACTGGCCATAGATTTTGCAAATGTACTAAAGTACACATCTATACCATCCTGGCATTCCTGTTCTTCGCCTGCTCCTGCTCCTGTTTTACCCAGGGTGCCAAAACCATGCGCATCATCTACAAGAAGCCTGAAGTTATATTTTTCTTTAAGGGCAACAATTTCTTTAAGTTTACCCTGCTGGCCCCTCATACCAAATACACCCTCGGTTATAAGCAGTATGCCACCACCTGTAGTTTCGGCCATATTAGTAGCACGCTGCAGGTTTTTCTCAATACTTTCTATATCGTTATGCTTGTATGTAAAGCGTTTGCCCATGTGCAGGCGAACACCATCTATAATACAGGCATGAGAATCCATATCATAAACAATAATATCGTTTTTAGATACCAGTGCATCTATGGTAGATACCATTCCCTGATAACCAAAATTTAAAAGATAAGCCGATTCTTTATGTACAAACGAGGCAAGTTCTCTCTCCAGCTTTTCATGCCAGTCGGTATGCCCGCTCATCATCCTTGCCCCCATAGGGTAAGCAGCACCATATTCGGCAGCAGCTTCGGCATCAGCCTTACGTACTTCCGGGTGATTAGCCAAACCAAGATAATCGTTTATACTCCAGTTAATTACCTCTTTTCCATGAAACATCATGCGGTTAGAAAGCGGCCCTTCCAGCTTAGGGAACACAAAATATCCTTCTGCCTGCGATGCCCATCTGCCTAACGGGCCTTTATTTTTTTGAATCCTTTCAAACAGATCTTTTACCATAATCCAAGTTATCTTTTTTGTTTAAAAACGCACCAAAAGTAATTATTAAATTGCTACTGTCATAATATTTTTATGTAAAGGGTGTAACAAATGTGCCGGCCTGCAAACTAATACAGTAAATAACAAAAACTTTTAAACAGGTAAAACAGCTAAATACCTGATTTATATTGTACACAAAAAAATAATTTATAGATTTACCTTTTATTAACCAACCTTTAATATTACCACCAAAATGGATTCACAAAAAGTAGACATGTTCCTGATGACGAATGCTAAGTACTTTCAGGCAAAACACCTTAACTATATTCGCGAAAGGCTGCAGGTAGCAGACGATTCTAAATGGGCCATGATACAATCTGCCGATCTCAAAGACCCTACAACAAGCCTTCTGGTTTCTATATTTGCAGGAAGCCTTGGCATAGACCGCTTTATAATAGGTGATATAGGCCTTGGAGTAGGTAAACTATTAACGTGTGGCGGTTTAGGCATATGGTACATCGTAGATATCTTCCTTATTACCGATGCTACCAAAGCAAAAAATATGGAAAAACTGCAAATGTTCCTGTAACATCATGACAAGGAACAGGCTATACTTTTTTTTGTTTTTAGCATTAATTGCAGGTTACAGTTATGTGTTTTCGGAAACGTGCATGAAAATATCTCACCCTACTTTTACACCCTGCATTTTTAAAAACATTACCGGTATAGCTTGCCCCTCCTGCGGGGTAACACGGTCTGTATTATTACTTATTCATGGCAATGTTACATTTGCAATTTTAACGAACCCGCTTGGGCTCATTGTAGCTGCCATTATGGCTATTACTCCTTTATGGATGCTGTATGATGTGTTTCTAAAAAGAGATACCCTGCATAGTAGCTACCTAAAAACAGAGAAGATCTTAAAAACTCCGTTAATCGCTATGTTGCTTTTCATATTAATCTCCGCTAACTGGGCATGGAATATACATAAAGGATTATGACAGATAAAACCACCCCGGAAATTATACACCCTACCGACCTGGAACAAGCGTCTAACAGTTACCTTATGGCAATTGTGGCGGTCATTGCAGGCTTACCACTACCTGTAATAAACGCTATTGCTTCTCTTATTTATTATGCTGCTCACAGGCAGTCCTCTTACTTTGTGCGCTGGCATTGCATACAGGCCATTTTGGCGCAGGCCATAATGATACCCTTTAATAGTTTTGCTTTTGGATGGGCTGTAGCACTAATTACAAGCCACCCTACAATTAGCTTTATAAACTTACAGGGCGGCTATAATGGCGAGACCGATAATTTTATTTACAACCCTGCTTACTTTTTACTGTACATAACCATTATTATTTTATTTAATATTGCAGAATTTATTACTGTTATTATAACCGCTGCCCGGGTAAGGAAAGGTAAAAATGTGCGCTGGTTTGTACTTGCAAACCTTACCGATGCCCTTACCAGCAAACAAAATCGCGACCCCTACGTACTATGAAACTTGTTTTTGCCTCTAACAATAAGAATAAACTCCTCGAAATAAGACACCAGCTACCCGCCGAAATAGAATTGCTTAGCTTGGAAGAAATAGGCTGCCATGAAGATATTGCCGAAACTGCCGACACCATAGAAGGCAATGCCATACTTAAAGCTAATTACGTAACCCAAAATTATGGTTACGATTGCTTTGCCGATGATACAGGCCTGGAGGCAGATGCCCTAAATGGAGCACCCGGAGTATATTCTGCACGGTATGCCGGCGAAGAAAAAAGTGCTGATGCTAACATGGATAAGTTGCTTAAAGAGCTTAATGGAAACGCAAATCGTAAAGCCAGCTTTAAAACCGTTATTGCCTTAAACCTTGATGGGAAGCAGCATTTATTTACGGGGATTGTAAATGGTAATATTACTTTAGAGAAGGCAGGAACAGCTGGTTTTGGTTACGACCCTGTTTTTATGCCCGTAGGATTAAACGTTACATTTAGCCAACTCTCTCTCGACCAAAAGGCGCAGCTTAGCCATCGTGGCAGGGCTGTAAAACAACTCATAGATTTCATTAAAAGGTAATACATTGATTATCAAATTGATTTATTAAAATAAAACTCTTGCTACTGTTAGCATATATCGCTAATAAACAGTACCTTTGCAGCTATTTTAAAATCATATATGAATAAATTTGAACAATTAGGATTGAATGAATCGCTTCTGAAGGCGATAAGCGATCTAGGATTTGAAAATCCGTCAGAAGTACAGGAAAAAGCGATTCCCCTATTATTGGAAAAAGATACAGATATTGTGGCCCTTGCACAAACTGGTACAGGGAAAACCGCTGCATTTGGTTTTCCACTTATCCAGAAGATTGATCCGGATAACAAACACACACAGGCTCTTATACTTTCACCAACACGTGAACTTTGCCTGCAGATTACCAATGAAATTAAACTTTACTCAAAATACATAAAAGGCATCAATACTGTTGCCGTTTATGGAGGCGCGAGTATTACAGAGCAGGCAAGAGAAATTAAACGTGGCGCACAAATTATTGTGGCTACCCCTGGCCGTATGCAGGACATGATAAACCGTGGCCTTGTAAACATCTCTAAAATTGATTTTTGTATCCTGGATGAGGCAGACGAAATGCTTAACATGGGCTTTTATGACGATATTGTAAACATCCTGTCTACATCTCCGGAAGATAAAAGCACGTGGTTATTCTCGGCTACAATGCCACAGGAAGTTGCCCGTATTGCTAAAGAGTTTATGCGCAAGCCGTTAGAGATAACCGTAGGCCACAAAAACTCTGGTTCCTCTACAGTATCTCACGAGTTTTACCTGGTAAATGCACGTGACCGCTACGAGGCTTTAAAACGCCATGCAGATGCTAACCCGGACATTTTCTCGGTTGTATTTTGCCGTACTAAAAGAGACACCCAGGCAGTTGCCGAAAAACTTATTGAAGACGGATATAACGCAGCGGCACTACACGGCGACCTTTCTCAGGCGCAGCGTGACTCTGTAATGAAATCGTTCCGTGGCAGGGCTATCCAGATGCTTGTTGCTACAGATGTAGCTGCAAGGGGTATAGATGTTGACAACATTACACACGTTGTTAACTACCAGCTCCCTGACGAAATAGAAACTTATAACCACCGTTCTGGCCGTACAGGCCGTGCCGGTAAACTGGGTACATCTATCGTTATTATAACTAAAAGCGAAATACGCAAAATATCGGCTATTGAAAGGATTATCCAGCAAAAATTTGTTGAGAAAACGATCCCTTCAGGTATGGAAATCTGCGAAATACAGTTATTCCATTTAGCTAATAAAATTAAAGATGTAGAGGTTGACCATGAAATTGACTCTTACCTTCCTGCCATTTATGAAGTAATGAAAGACCTTTCTAAAGAAGAGCTTATCAAGAAAATGGTATCGGTAGAGTTTAACAGGTTTATCAGCTACTACAAGAAAAACAGGGATTTATCTTCACAATCTGCCGGCGAAAGACGCGAAAGCGCTCCACGCGATGGTGGTAACGATGGCGCAACCCGTTACTTTGTTAACATAGGGTCTCGTGATAACTTTGACTGGATGAGCCTTAAAGATTTCCTTCGCGATACATTAGCCCTTGGCCGTGACGATGTATTTAAAGTGGATGTAAAAGAAGGTTTCTCTTTCTTTAATACCGATGCAGAACATACTAATGTAGTTCTTGAAACGCTAAACAACATGCATTATGAAGGCCGACGTATAAACGTTGAGGTTTCTAAAAACGAAGGTGGTGGCGGTGGTGGCCGCAGAGACCATAATGGTCGCAGCGGCGGCGGACGCAGCTTTGGCGGCCGCAGCGAATCTTTTGGGCCACGCGCTCCAAGAGGTGAAGGCGCTCCAAGAAGAGACAGTAACTCTTCTGCCGGCAGCAGGCCTCCACGCAGGTCAGACTTTGCCCCATCAAGGGATAGCAAGAGGCCTCGCAGAAGCTAATTAGAAAATATTTTTTTAATAGAATGTATACTAACTACAAAATATCCCGTTTGTTTATTACTTTTACAGAACATAAACAAATAATGAGATATTTTGTAGTTTTTTTATTTTCGATACTTTCCATTTCTGTTTTTGCACAAACTAAAGAGGCGCAAAAAGCAGAGTCCGTAACAGGCACCATAGTATCTGATATTACCTTGCTGCCGGTACCCGGAGTGAGCATCATTAACATTAATAAAGTTAAAGGCACCACTACCGATGCTAAGGGTAATTTTACTTTAGAAGCTAATGCTAATGACACCCTTCACGTATCGTTTATAGGTTACCAGTCTATTAAAGTACGCGTTACTAACGACTGGATAAAAAACGCGACTAACACAAAAATCCCGTTAACAGAAAGGTCTTACACACTGGAAGAGGTTATTATTAATAAATACAGCCTTACCGGCTATTTACAAATAGACTCTAAACTGGCACCTGTAAAAGAGAACTACCGCTATAACATTGCCGGTTTGTACCAGGGTTATGAAGGTGGAGAGAACTCGCCTAATGCTTTTAAAAAGATTGTAAGCTCTGTATTTAACCCTGCCGACCTATTGCACAATGTATTTGGAAAAAAACCTACAGAGATGCGCAGACTGAGGGAAATGAAGAAGGATGACACGGTGCGCAATGCACTTGCCAATAAATTTGACCGTGAAACACTTGCGGCTTTATTAGGCGTAGATAAAAAAGAAATTGCCGAAATACTGGAACGCTGCAATTACTCTGAACAGTTTATAACCACAGCAAACGACCTCCAGATAATGGATGCCATAAGCGGCTGTTATGAAGAATATAAGGCTGTAAACAAAAACTAAACTTGCTGATCAAGATACTTTTTGGTAATAAAATCAATATCCTTTATTGTCTTTTGGGTCCAGTCTATACGTTTTTTAAATATTTCATCATTAGATAATTTCCAGTCTATACCTGATTTGCGCAACCTGCTGCTTAGGTTTTGTATTACAATAGCTGCAGATGACGATACATTTATACTCTCTGTAAAACCCACCATCGGTATTTTTAAAAAGCCATCGGCCTGTTTTAATACTTCTTCGCTAAGGCCAAGCCTTTCGGTACCAAAGAAAATAGCACAGGGCTGCGAGATATCAAAATCATCCATAAGTGAAGAATCATCGTGTGGAGATGTAGCTATAATACGGTACCCATTATCTTTTAACCTGTCTATACACTCCTGTGTACTGGTATAGCGGGTAACGTCTACCCACTTTTGAGCGCCCATAGCAATTTCCTTATCTATAGTTTTACCATATTTAGCTTCAATAACATTAAGTTCCTGTATACCAAAAACCTCACACGTTCGCAACACCGCACTGGTATTATGCAATTGAAAAATATCTTCTATAGCAATGGTAAAATGTTTAGTGCGCTCCTGCAATACCCTTATAAAATTGTCGCGCCGGTTTTCTGTTATAAAATTCTCAATATATTCAAGATAAGCCGCGTCTGATGTATTTTTCATTATATTTTATTGTTAAAAATCTTTTTAGTATATTCGGGGGTACCAAACCTTAGTTATGACACAGGAAGAATTACTCGAACAAATTTACAAAAAAGACGGTAAAGCTTTTACAGCATTATACGACATGTACTCTAAAAGCTTATACGGGGTAATATTTAACCTTTTAAAAGATAAAGAAGAAAGTGAAGACGTATTACAGGACGTTTTTGTAAAAATATGGAAGAACATAGAAAGTTACAACGAGGGCAAAGGCCGCTTTTTTACCTGGATATTAAATATTGCCCGAAATGCATCTATAGACAGGCTACGATCTAAAGGGCATAATAACAGCAAAAAAAACCTTTCTGCCGACAATTTCGTACATATTCTTGATTACAACAGCAGTGCTACCAATAAGATAGATGCTATAGGTATTAAGGAATTTATAAACAAACTTAAGCCTAAATGCATTCGCCTTATAGATTTGCTTTTCTTTAAAGGCTATACCCAGCAGGAAGCTTCGGACGAGCTTGAAATACCACTGGGTACCGTAAAGACACAAAACAGGAATTGCATAGGTGAATTAAGAAATATACTACAGGAATAATGGATACTACAGAATACATATCATCAGGCACGCTTGAGTTTTACGTGTACGGGCTTTTATCTGAACAGGAAAACATTGAGGTAAATGACATGGCACAAAAACACGAAAGTGTACGTGCCGAAATACTATCTATAGAAAAGGCGGTTATAAACCTTTCTCATGGTGTATCTCCACATCTATCTGCAGAGAATTACGAAAAAATACGCCAGAAACTTATAGTGAAACATAGCGGTGTGGTTCAGCTTGAACCTAAACGTGGCTTGAACCCATACATAGGCTGGGCTGCGGCGGTTGTACTTATGTTTGGATTGGCTTTCCAATACTACAAGTACAATGAAGTTAGTAAAGAGGTTGAGGCGGTTAACGTTCAAAAATCTAAATTTGAACAGTTGCTTGCCAGCACCGAAAAGAAAAATGCCGAGGCCGAAAAAGCCCTTGCCATTATTCGTGATAATGCCAGCAGCACTATTAACCTTGCCGGCCAGGAAGCCGCTCCCGAAGCTTATGCTAAGGTATATGTAAACAAAAACACCAAAGAAAGCTATGTAGACGTTACCGGATTGCCTAAGGCTCCTGCAGGGAAAGTATACCAGGTTTGGGCACTAAAACTGGATCCTCTTACTCCTACAAGCATTGGTATAATAGACGACTCAACATTGCAGAACGGGGTATTTAAAATTGATACGAACGAAACCGCACAGGCATTTGGTATAACACTTGAGCCTGCCGGTGGAAGCCCTACCCCTACTTTAAGCCAGCTGTATACTTTAGGAAAAGTGTAACGATACAATATAAATTGATACGAGGAAGTCTTAACAGGCTTCCTTTTTTTGTTTATTTCGAATAATAGAACTCGGATGCTATGCAAGCACGTATTTACACAAATTATTGATTGCTACTAAATCCGCGCTGATCTGTTTAAATCCGTGTCATCCACGTTGCATATAAAAAACTTTACTAAATTTGGGTATGAAGAAACTCGTTATACTATCAGGGGCAGGCATTAGTGCCGAAAGTGGCGTGGCAACCTTTCGCGATTCGGGAGGGTTGTGGGAAGGCCACGACGTCATGGATGTGGCGTCGCCCGAAGGCTGGCGTAAAAATCCGGGCTTAGTCCTCGACTTTTACAACAAACGCCGCCGCCAGCTTTTTGAAGTAGAACCTAACAGGGCTCATTTTATTGCTGCCGAACTGGAAAAAGATTTCGACGTTACCATCATCACACAAAATGTAGACGACCTGCACGAACGCGCCGGAAGTACAAACGTGATTCACTTGCATGGCGAATTGCTAAAGGCCCGAAGTGCTTATAACGAAGACGATATTATAGACCTTACAGGCGACATTAACCTGGGCGACCTGCATACCGATGGGTACCAGCTACGGCCACACATTGTATGGTTTGGCGAGGCCGTTCCCGCTATAGAAGAAGCTGCATATATTACAGAGCAGGCCGATTATGTTATTGTTATAGGCACATCATTACAGGTGTACCCTGCAGCCGGCCTTATAGATTTTGCAAAACGTACCACCCCAATTTTCTATATTGACCCTAAACCGGCAAGCATCCCTAATTTAAAGAACCCGCTTGAGGTTGTACAAATGGTGGCAAGCGAGGGAATGGAGGTTGTAGCGGGGAGGTTAAAAAGTTTGTCTTAAAATTTGTTGTTAATTAAATATCTATAACTAAATTTCAAAGTAGTAAATATTGCTATGGAATAATTGATTTATTACCAAAAATTGGTAACTTTATAAAAAATTACGTTATGGGCAAAAACACTTCAATATCGTTAGGAAATCATTTCGAAAGTTTTATAGAATATACTGTAACTAATGGCCGGTTCAAGAATGCCAGCGAGGTTTTAAGAGCTGGACTACGATTGCTCGAAGATGAAGAGAACAAAATTATTTTACTTAAAAATGCGATAAGAGAGGGCATTGATAGCGGAAGAGCCAATGATTTTGACCCTGTAAAGCACCTTGCATCATTAAAAGCCGAAAAAATTAAAAATGGCTAAGTATCATATTTTAAACAGGGCTGTTGACGATTTAACTGAAATTTGGAATTATACATTCGACGAGTGGTCTGAGAAGCAAGCAGATAAATATTATGAATTGCTTTTAGAAGGTTGCAATGAACTCGCAAATAATCCTTTATTAGGCAAAGAATATCATGAAATCTCAAATAAACTACTCGGCTATAAATGGGGAGAACATATTATCTTTTATATAACATGCGATACTAATGAAATTGAGGTTGTAAGAATACTTCATAGCAGGATGGATTTAAAGAAAAAGTTTCTTTAAGAAACAAGTCATCTTATACAAAATCCAATTTTAATTAATCAGCATAAAACCTTATATTTGCGCGCATAGGATTTTTTTTACTAAACACAACTATGCAACACTTATCTGAACTGAATGCCATATCGCCCATAGACGGCAGGTACAGGAACAAAACCGCTCCATTAGCTTTATATTTCTCTGAAGAAGCGCTTATTAAATACCGCGTTCTTGTAGAAATAGAATACTTTATCGCGCTTTGCGAACTGCCGTTACCACAACTTGCCGGTGTATCTAAAAACAGCTATGAGCCGCTTCGCGACATCTACAGGAATTTTAGTTCCGATGATGCACTTCAGATCAAGGAAATAGAAAAAACTACCAACCACGACGTTAAAGCCGTGGAATATTTTATAAAAACTGCTTTTGATAACCTTGGCCTTAATACTTTTAAAGAGTTTATCCACTTTGGGTTAACCTCCCAGGATATCAATAACACCGCTATTCCACTTTCTACAAAAGATGCTTTCGAGAAAGTGTACATGCCATCGCTTATATCAGTTATATCAAAACTTAAAGAACTTAGCACCGAATGGATGGATATACCTATGCTGGCACGTACACATGGGCAGCCTGCGTCGCCTACCCGTTTAGGTAAAGAAATAGCCGTATTTACAGAGAGGCTTGAAGAGCAGTTGCGTTACCTTAACAATGTACCTTTTGCAGCTAAATTTGGCGGAGCTACAGGTAACTTTAACGCACACTTCGTAGCTTACCCTAAAAATGACTGGAGGCAATTTGGCAATGATTTTGTTGAGGGTACTTTAGGCTTAAAACACTCGTTCCCTACCACACAAATAGAGCATTACGATCATTTTGCAGCCTTTTTTGATGTGCTTAAGCGCATCAACACCATACTTATAGACCTTGACCGCGACATCTGGACGTATGTGTCTATGGACTATTTTAAACAAAAAATTAAAGCAGGCGAAATAGGATCATCGGCTATGCCACATAAGGTTAACCCGATAGATTTTGAAAACTCTGAAGGTAACTTAGGTATTGCCAATGCTTTGTTCGAACATCTTTCGGCAAAATTGCCAATATCAAGGTTACAGCGCGACCTTACAGATAGCACAGTTCTTAGAAACGTTGGTGTGCCGATTGGCCATACTATAATTGCATTTGAAGCTACACTAAAAGGACTTAACAAACTGCTACTAAACGAAGCTAAGTTTGCCGAAGACCTCGAAAAAAACTGGGCTGTAGTTGCCGAGGCTATTCAGACTATACTTCGTCGCGAAGCATACCCTAATCCTTACGAAGCTTTAAAAGACCTTACGCGTACAAATACTGTTATTAATAAAGAATCGATGCATGCTTTCATAAACGGTTTAAACGTTACCGATGATGTAAGAAATGAACTACTGCAAATAACACCTGCAAATTACCTTGGCATTATGCCATAAATATGTTAAAACCTGTTTAAATTTATTTGTAAAGACTCATTATAGCTTATTTTTGAGAGAAACGCTATTGCTACGTTGCAATAAATTTAAACAGGACACAACATGCCCTCTAAGATCCTTATACTTTTTGCCCATCCGTTGTTCGAGAAATCGAACGCTAATAACGCGCTGGTTAACAATATCCCGGATTCTCCTAATATAAAGTTTCACGACTTATACCAGGAGTATCCGGATTTTGATATTGACATAAAAAGGGAACAGGAATTATTGGTCCTCCATGATATAATAATCTGGCACCACCCCATGTACTGGTACAGCTGCCCACCTCTTTTAAAGCAGTGGATAGACCTCGTGTTAGAACATGGCTGGGCCTATGGCCGGGAGGGTACTGCACTAAAAGGCAAGTTACTTTTACAGGCGCTTACCACCGGTGGTAAAAAAGAAAATTATTGCGCTACCGGCGTAGACCGCTTTACTATACCCCAGCTTTTGGAACCTTTTTGCCAGACGGCAAAAGTGTGCAATATGCATTATCTGCCGCCCTTTGTAGTACATGGAACACACTCAATGACCGAAGATAGTTATACAAAATATGGCGAGTTATATGGACAGGCACTACATTACCTTGAAAATAAGGAAATACAACTTGCAGAACTGTCCGACTTTAAATATTTTAACGACTGGTTAGTAACCAAAATAACATAAAGCCATGTCAGACAGTCTTTTATTTCAGGCAATAATATACCTGCTGGCCGCAGTAATTTGTGTGCCAATAGCCAAGAAACTCGGTCTCAGTTCTATACTGGGCTACCTGTTTGCGGGTATATTTATAGGTCCGCATGTGCTGGGGCTCATAGGTCAGGAAGGCCAGGATATTATGCACTTTGCCGAGTTTGGCGTGGTCATGATGCTATTCCTCATTGGGCTTGAGCTCGACCCTTATAAATTTTGGCGCATGCGGCGTGTTATCGTGGGTATGGGTATGCTGCAACTATTGGGTACCGTTACGGTACTTTTTATAGCCTGTTCAATTGTTCTGCGTTGGGAGTGGCAGGTAACACTTGTTATCTCGCTTGCACTAACACTATCATCTACAGCGATTGTAATGCAAACCCTTAAAGAAAAAGGGCTCACAAAAACATCTATGGGGCGGTCGTCTTTTGCGGTATTATTATTTCAAGATATCGCAGTAATCCCCATACTTGCAATATTACCACTTTTAGGAGACGGCAACATCGAAAATAAAGGCATAAACGACTCTATTATATCGCACATGCCGGCATGGTTACAAACCCCTATTGTTTTTGGCACTATAGGGCTGGTATATTTAGGAGGTAAATATTTAATTATCCCTTTGCTTCATGTGGTGGCTAAAACACGCCTGCAGGAACTGTTTACAGCCTCTGCCCTTTTATTGGTTATGGGAGTATCGTTCATGATGCAATTGGTTGGATTAAGCCCCGCACTTGGTGCTTTTATTGCCGGAATGGTATTGGCCAACAGCGAATTTCGGCATGAACTGGAAGGTGATATTGCCCCCTTTAAAGGGTTGCTTTTAGGCTTGTTCTTTATAGGTGTGGGAGCTTCTATAAACTTTACCCTAATCCTTGCCGACCCAGCCTTTATCGTTATCTTCAGCACTATCTTCAACACCATAAAATTCTTTGTATTATTGGGAGTGGGAAGGATATATAAAAAGAGTTCCGATCAAAATCTGTTGTTTTCATTCGCCCTTAGCCAGGCAGGAGAATTTGGGTTTGTTATATTAGGATTTGCGGTGCAGCTTAATCTTATACCCACGGTACTCTCCAGCCAGATGATGGCTGTAATAGCCATTAGTATGGTGGGTACGCCTTTTTTATTATTGATAAATGAAAAATGGATAGACCCTTTCTTCGGAGTAAAAGAAAGACAGTCTAAAAAGAAATATGACACCATTGATGAAGAGCAGAACGATGTGGTTATTGCCGGTTTTGGGAATTTTGGCAGTACTATTGGCAGGCTGCTCAAAGCAAACGGTATTCCTGCAACGGTACTTGATATGGATTCTGATAGGGTAGAATCGTTGCGTAAAATGGGGTTTAAAGTATATTATGGCGATGCTTTGCGACTTGAACTCTTAAAGGCTGCCGGTTGCGAACACGCCAGGATTTTTATAGCGGCTATAGATAACCCACGTGTAAACCTGCAGGTGGTAGAGATGATTAAAAAACACTATCCACATCTTAAAATTTTTGCACGTGCCCGAAACCGGAATGATGCCTTTGAACTTGTAGATATTGGTGTAAACGATTTTTATCGTGAAAACCTCTATAGTGCAGTACATCTTGGTGTAGATGCTCTTGTAGAGATGGGACAGCGCCGTTATACTGCTACAAGACAAGGACAACGGTTTATAAAATATGACGAAGAAGCTACCTTTAGGCTGGCCGAAAAACGACATGATAAAAAAGCCTTACTAATGAGCACACTACAGGAAATCGAAATTCAGGAACAATTAATAAGGGAAGACCTGTATGCACAACTTAGTGCTAATGACCATGCCTGGGAAAGCGCAGACCTTAAGAAAGAAGAAAAGCAGGAAGGTTTTTAAATTATATCTTTAACAATAGAAGAAAGCCGATATTATAAATTCCAGCTTTTAATTACATCACTAAAAAAGTAGCTACTTAATTACCATATCAATAAAGAGTTATAGTTATCATAAAAATATTTTTGGAGGGCTCCTTAAAATTGACACGTTGCAGTGTTTCTAAAATTAATTTACTACTATTTATGTATAAAATTTAAAGAACTAAAGTTTATAGTGGTTCATCAGCATCTTTTCATATACTTTATCAGGAAGAATCCTCTTAAGTACTATTGAAAATTTTTGCATAAATACACCTACTTTATAATGCACCTTAGGATTAGGTGTTTTTATAATGTTATAAACTGCTTCAGCCATTTCTAACGGATTACTCCCCGCATCTACGTGAGTATTCATCATTTCTAATGTTGCTCCATAGGGAATCTCATAAGCAGACCCTTTAATCAATGGTGCATGATAGCGCCCCGCAGCAATATTAGTAGCAAAATCGCCGGGTGCAACATTTGTAATGTTTATCCCAAATTTTTTCACCTCCATGCGTAAGGCCTCAGTTATAAGTTCCAATGCACCTTTAGATGCAGAATAGACACTTCTGTATGGCAATCCCATATAACCTGCAATTGACGTCACATTAATTATTAAACCACTTTTTTGAAGGCGCATTTGGGGCAACACTGCTTTCATTACCTCAATTGGCCCAAAAAGGTTTGTCTCAAAATTATTCCTTATTTCTTCTGCTGAAATTTCTTCAAGTGGGCCTGTAATGCCCACACCTGCATTATTTATAAGTATATCTATAAAGCCTTCTTTATGAATAACGTGTGCAACAGCTGTTTTGATACTTTTAGAATCGCGAACGTCAAGCGCTACTAATGGAAATAAAGAGCCTATTACTTTTTCAGGATTGCGGCTTGTACCGTACACATTATATCCTTTTTCATGAAGGAATTCTCCAACTGATTTACCAATTCCGGAGGATCCACCTGTTATAAAAACTACTTTGCTCATTTATTTTAGCTGAAGATTAATTGTATATGTAAATGCGAAATTACAGAAGTTTGCTGTTAAAAAAAAGTAGATTGGCATAATCAGTACTCATTATGTCTAGTCCTGATATAACGATACAGGATTAATAATAATAAAAGTACATTTTTTAAACAGAAGTAGCTTCCGTGTTACTTCTGTTTTTTGTTTTATATGTTTTCATTTCAATTTTATTCTGTTGA
>Ga0247812_10000107_pt1 | contig 113060 bp, 94 predicted proteins | sample UWRJL149409B1_FD_178011 | JGI IMG/M metagenome (GOLD analysis project Ga0247812, IMG submission 178011) | Plant litter microbial communities from Arlington Agricultural Research Station in Wisconsin, United States - UWRJ-L149-409B-1 | ecosystem: Environmental > Terrestrial > Plant litter >... | reverse complement strand
CTGCAAAAAATCGCGGCGTTGAATTGGGTAAAAACGGCAAGGAATTTTTGTCGGTTGCCAATAAACGGGCAGCAGAAGATTTTGCACGTAAAATGTCACCCGTAATACATCGGTTAAAAAAGCGCGGGATTATTACCGAGCGGGCTGTGTGCAATGAACTGAACAAAAAGGCAGTGCCAACATTCCGAGCGGCAGGCAAATGGCATCCAAGCTCTGTTCACACCTTGTTGACCAGAATAAATAAACAGGAGAAACAAATTACACAAGTAGAATAAACAGAACAATTAAACACATACATATCATGTTAACAGCAAACAGTAACGACATTCTTTTTGACGATCTTGCATTGATCAATCTGCCACGCCCTTCGTGCCAACCTGTAATGATCCCTGTCATGTATGGTGACTGCGATAACAGGTTTGAGATAGAAAAAGCCGATAGCGCCAACCTCAATAGCGACTGCACCAATAATGTTAGAAGTTTAAATTCGTATGGTGATTGCAGCAATTAAACCCTGATCGATTATTTCAAAAAAATGATGTATGAAATTAGTGCCGCGCAAATCGCCTGATCTGTTGCTTCGCCCGGTAAGCGATGGCTATGCCTATGCCGTCAATTGCAGCTTTCCCAATTCATTCCGATTGCTGAACAGCCGCCAACAGGAAATCTTGCAGGCGGTGAACGGTATCGATGATGTACAGGTAATTGCCGATAAGCTGGCACTGCCGTCCGATAAACTGGAACAGTTTCTATCCATGCTGCACAAAACCGAGCTTGTCGGCTTTGATGATAGCGGGTTTAGCATACCACAAAAACCAGCTGCGCCGAACACGCTGAACTTTTGGATACATACCACCAATGCCTGTAACCTCGGGTGCAGCTACTGCTATATCTCTACACTGAACACGGGCAAAGGCATGATGGATGCCGTTAGGCACCAACTGCTTTATAAAATGCTGGAAGCCGTAAAAAACAAGGGCATCCGCCATATCAGGCTCCGATTGGCTGGCGGCGAACCAATGGGGCAATTTAATGTCTGGAAAACATTCATTCCAGAAGCGAGACAAGTATTATCAAATGCAGGGTGCCAGTTTGATGTGGGCTTTGTTACCAATCTCACCATGCTGAATGATGAGATTATAGAATTTTCAAAGGAATATCGCATCGGCTACGGCGTATCATTGGATGGCGTGGAAGCCACGCATGATGCCACGCGCAGTTTCCGTTCGGGCTGCGGCTCTTTTGGTATTGTTGATGCCAACCTGCGGAAACTGATCGCTGCAAATATTCCTGTATCGGTTAATACCGTTGTAACCAACCTGAACTTAACTGGCTTGCCGGAATTGACCCGCTACCTGATCGCTTTGGATATTCCTTTCCGATACTCCATCGTGAAAGGCGAAAACATCCACGCTGAATTACTGGATGAATATTTATCAGCCTCTTATGCCATCATGCAGGATGCGATACAAACCGGCTGGCAATTCTCCAAGCGTTACCAATTCTGCGATCTCAAACCGAATGAATTAGGTTTCCAGACCTGCGCCTCGGGCTTTTCAGGTGGCGCGATCTATGTCGATGGTTCTTTCAAATATTGCCATGTGCAGTTTGGTGATAATGCACCGGGGCAACAAACAATCTTCAATGAAGAATTAGACCTGGTGGATATGATTAGCAGGGGCGAGCACCACGAAGATCATAAATCCGACGATTGCAAAAAATGCCGCTACCGTTCGGTTTGTACCAGCGGATGCCCGGTTTACCGCATCGACGGCAAAGACCCGCAATGCAGCCTGTATCATCGTTTCATCCCCAAGTATTACGAATTGCAGGCGAAAGAACGGTTACAATTATTGCAGCAATAATTTCTTGCGATAGCGTTCACAATTTTATCTTGCTCCTGTTTTTTTCCTGCTTTAGTATATAAGAAAATATCGAAAGGAAAATAATATGGCGAAATTGAGTTCATTAGATTTTTTAGCCTTGTGTGTAGTAGATTATCTGGAAGGCGAAGAAAAGAAAAACCGGAAAAAGTTTCTAAGTATTGCTAATGCGAAGTTGCACAAGGATTATAAGGAGATTGAATTATTAGAAGTTGAGAAATTCGAAACTGCGCTATTCCATATAAAAATGCTGATTTTACCGCGCTAATTCAACGAATGGATTACTTTGTTGCCTAAAAGTTTTCTTACTATTCAGTATTACTCTCATTAAGTAAGGCGAAACTGTTGTTGTTAAAATTAATAAATTGCCAATGTAAATACTGTTGGTGAATTAAATCTTGAAAATTATTTCACCTCAGATTAAATTTTCAATAAACCGATTTACCTCATAAAAAATACCCTCAAAAAGCATTATATTCGGAATATAATAAAAATAAATACCTGACTTTAAGCACACCTAAACATGACATCACTTTACACCCCATAATACACAATCAATAGTTTTCCTGGTAAAGAATTTAGCTAAGCTTATGGCTTGGCCTTGGACATTATTGTCTGTCCATTTTAGCTCCTATAATTTTTTTACAACTATAAAAATTCCCTAATGAAAAGAACTTTACTATTTGTTGCATCCGCCATGCTTTGCGGGCTTAACTCCTTTGCACAAAATACCTATCCCTGGATTAATAACGGTAACATTGGTATAGGAACAACAACTCCCTCAAACACTTTGAACGTAGATCCGCATGGAGAGGGTGGAATTAATATCGGCAATTCAAGTGTTTTTACAGGTGGGTACACTTCATTGCAGATAAATATTTCGGCGGCGCAAGCCGGTTACTCTACCATTCAATCTATCAAAAGCACCGGTTCAACATCAGGTGTTCTGGCTTTAAATGCCAATGGCGGCAATGTCGGTATCGGTACAACAACACCAACAGGTCGTTTTTCTGTTGTGAGTTCCGGTTCTTCAACATTATTAGGATTGCCTACAATTGCAGATTTTATTTCAAGCGGTAACATTGACAGAGCCCGTATTACTATTGCCAACAATTTTAATTATCCTTCCAAAAATGCAAGTTCTGCCATTGTATTTGCCGGGTACAATCTTGCAGGCACTGGATTAGAACCGAAATGGGAGGTGGGTACAGATTACAGTTTAAACGGTGGCCGTAACTTGTATTTTTATAATACAGCAACATTAAATGCGCCACTATTTTTAAGTGCCAATGGAAGTGTTGGAATCGCAGCGACAGCGCCGGTGTCTATGTTTCAGGTAGAGGACGGTTTTGAAAAAACATCCATAGGCCCAGCATCGGGTAGCCTTGTCGGAACTGGTTATTTAGGCTTTAACGCAGCCAGAAGCGGTTCAACATGGACCGTGAATGCCGATCCCAGCCACAATGGCGGTGGCGTGATCTACGGTGATATATTCGGCAATATTAATTTTGCGCCTATTGCCGATGTTGGTTATACCACCCAAACTTTAACTGACGCTACGGTTAAAAGTAAAATAGCTTTTCAAATATCTGCTTCAGGCCTTGTGAGAGCCAAACAGATCAAGGTTGAAACAGCTAACTGGCCAGACTTTGTTTTTAATAAAAGCTATAAGTTACAATCGCTGAATTCATTGGCATTGTACATTGATAAGAATCATCATTTACCTGAATTGCCCGCCGCGAAGGCTATCGAAGCAGAAGGTCTGGATTTAGGGGAAATGAATAAGCTGCTGTTGAAAAAGGTAGAAGAATTAACGCTGTATCTAATCGAAAAAGATAAAGAGGTAAAAGAACTAAAACAGCGTCAGCAGAAATTAGAGAAGCAATTTAACCGGTTTCATAAGCGATAATAGCTTTATAGTAACCAAGAATTTGATCCTTAACCTAAACAATGACATCCTCATTAATTAAAATGATATATAAAAAAATATTTATATTGTCTGTTTTTATATCGCTGATTATATCAAACGGATACGCCCAGTCCATAGCAGACATTACAGTTCCAAAAATAATTCCACCACCTCCCGAAGCCGCAGCTTTAGGAAAGTATGGCCAAGTTCCAGTGGATAAAGTTTCGGGGATTCCACAAATATCCATTCCCTTGTACGAAATCAAAACGCCCCGGTTCACCGTTCCAATTTCACTTTCTTACATGGCTTCGGGATTAAAAGTTGATGAAACTGCAACCTGGGTTGGTGCAGGATGGTCATTGAATGCCGGAGGTGTCATAACCCGTAGCATTGTCAATTTGCCGGATGAATACAACTATCTCTCAGCCGTTTTAAAAACAAGGGCTGAAATTATCAATACGAATAACACAAGCTATGTGAACGAGGCGATCAATACTCCCGTGAACCTCGATACGCAACCCGATAATTTTTATTATAACTTTCTTGATAAGTCAGGCGGTTTTGTGTTTGGAAAAGATAGATTACCATTACTTATCCCTTATAAGCCGATCAAAATAGTGCGTAACAATCTACCAGTTGCAACCGGAGGTACTTACACAGTCACAGATGAAAATGGGAATACCTACTATTTTACCGATACCGAGAAGACCATTAGCAGTGTTGCGGAATCCTATTCAGGAACATCTAGCTGGTATCTAACGCAAATGGTATCGGCAGATAAATCAGATACGGTCAAATTTGTGTATGCCAATAATACGCAACCTTATAATTTAAATTCTTTCAGCTTTAGCCAGAATTATGGTCCGTATGTTAACAGCAATGGCTGTGGGTGGGATGGCAGCGGATCTTTGTGGAATATGAGTAAATCCAGGACCCAAAGGACTATTCTGAATCCTGTTTATATTAAAACAATATTGTTCAAAAACGGGAGAGTAGATTTTGTAAGTAAAGCAGGCAGACTGGACGGACCGAATTTATCTTTAGATTCGGTAATCGTGTCGGGGTATGACTATAAACAAAGCAGATTTAACCGGCTAAAAAGCTTTAAGTTACACACAGGCTATTTCTTTAACGACAAAAACCTGCCGCCCGGTAATTATTTTGCGACAGGTAATAAATACCGGCTAAGATTAGATAGTTTAACGGAAAACGATAGGACTAACAGCAGCGTCAAAACTCATAAATTCGGCTACAACAGCGTTTTGCCGCCGCCTGTGAATTTCTTTGCACAGGATTATTGGGGATACTACAACGGTAAAGACCAAAATAAGACATTGCTGGAAGCCAAGCAATACATGGGAAATGGCTCCATAGGTAACGCTGTTTATGATGTATATACTGTCGGTGGAACTGAAGGTGCTGACCGCAAGCCCGACACAAGCTATATGAAGGCAGGTATACTGGAAAGGATAACCTACCCAACGAAGGGCTTTACGGTATTCGATTATGAATCGCATAAGTTTATTGATTACAGGACGACTACCCAGGAAAGAACAGCGCAGGCAGCATCTGCCGGTTATTATAACGAAACACAGACGACATTTTTTACCACTGATGATAAAGCGGAAGGCACATACGAAGGCTTTGTTCATGTATTGTTGAAACATACTAATGGGTTTCCCGGGCAGTTACCGCAAACGCCTTATGTAGAGGTAGTGAAAGTTTCTACGGGAGCAGTAATTTACAGCGCTTATGCACAGTCGGTGAATGATATTGACTCTTGGGCTGGGATACAACTACAGCCCAATACACAATATAAATTGTATGCATTGTCCAAAGGGGGGGCATCGTCTACAAACCAATCTTTGCTACCGACGGCTAATATTAATATAAGGTATGGCGCTAATTCAACCAATACCCCGCTTGTTTCAGACGGTGGAGGTTTGCGAATAAGGACGATAAAAAACTACGATAAAGATGATGGTCTGATAACAAAGGAGAGTTATCGTTACCATTCTTCTGTCGATGGCGCGGGCGATTTGCCCAACGGCTCACTGAACTTTCTCAATCGCTACCCGCGCAAGTTTGTGAATATTTGGTTAGATGATCATAATCTTCCGGATGACTGTTCGGCTAACGAAATAGTTTATTCCAACAACTCTCTTTATTCCCTAACAACATTCGGCGGTAGCCCAGTACTTTACAGCGGAGTTTCAGTATTCCAGGGCGACGAAGTAGAGAACACCGGCTATAGCTTGTATAATTATACAAGTTATCCGGATAGTATTAATACAGTTGATCCTGAATACCAAAACGGCGTGCAGCTCATCCCGGTCAACTGGAAAAATGGTAAGCCTACCTATGAAGCCCACTACCGTAAAATTGGCAACGGTCAATACCGTATTGTTCAGGAAAAGGGTTTTGAATATGAAATTATACCAAGGGCTGCAGGATATGGTTTATATATTGGCGAGCGCCGACAGGCGGTCGGTTATTCTTTGTATAATTGGCCTGACCACTTACTGTCGGATTATATATTTTTTGATTACCCAATTTCTACCGGAAGCTATTTGCCCAAACAAACGGTGACGATCAATTTTGACAAGGATGGCGTTTCCCTGCAACGCGATACGGTCAATTATTACTACGATAACCGGACGCATGTACAGCCAACTCGAATAACACAAAATACGAGCAAAAAAGAACTTTTATTAAAGCAAATAAGCTACCCGCAGGATATGGTACTTGCCGCAAAAGATCCGACTGGTATCTATGCTGCAATGACGGCGGCGAATATTATTAGTCCGGCAATAGAGTTTACCGAATCAAAGAACAATACACAACTTAGGAAATCCAAAACGAACTATTTCCTGACCAATAGTATGATTGAACCAAGGTCGGTGGAGTTACAAACGTTGACTTCACCATCTGAAGTGCGTCTGGATTTTCAAAGATATGATGTGAAAGGTAATCTGATAACGGTTTCCAAGAAAGACGGACCTACAGAAAGGTATATCTATGATTATAATTCTGCACTTCCTGTCGCAAAAGTTTCTAACGCCGGGGTAGACACTAATGCCTATACTTCGTTTGAAGCCGATGGAACCGGCAATTGGACAATCCCTTCTTCAACAAGGAATATCACCGAAGCGCAAACAGGTAACAGGTCATATACTTTAAGTAACGGTGCTTTAAGCAAGACAGGACTCAGTACAACCAAAACATACATTGTCTCTTACTGGACAAAAAACAGTTCGCCGATAACAATAGCCGGTACATTATCCGGCTACCCGTTGCCCGGAATTGCAATAAACGGCTGGACCTATTATGAGCACCGGATTTCAGGGCAGTCTGCAATTACACTTGCTGGTACTGGTATCATTGATGAGGTTAGGCTTTATCCTTTGGATGCCCAAATGATGACCTATACCTATGATCCCATGATTGGAACCACTAGCATGTGTGATGCAAAGAGCCAAATCACGTATTACGAGTATGATGGCTTGCAACGCCTGGTCACAGTCCGTGATCAAAACAAGGATATTGTAAAAAGCATTTGTTATAATTACGCCAATCAGCAAACAGGTTGTGTAGTTCTGCCTCCTCCGCCGACAATAACTCCGTTTGTAAAGTTGGAAACAGGAAGCGGTTACCTGGGAAGTGATAACCATTATTACGGTAGTTTCGTGTTTAAATCATTCAGTGATGCTGCGTTTACCACAGCCTATAATGTAACGACTAATTTCAGTGTTCAATACCGGGTAACGCTGACAACGACGACTGGTGGCAGCGCACCTGTAATAACGAGTTCAATCTATACAACATCCATTGCAGCGGGAACCAATTCCAAAACAATAACGTTGGATGTGAACACTTGCGGGCAAGCAGTTGTACCAGGTGCAGTGGCCAATAAATCTACCGCGCAGCAAACAGCTACTGGCGGTGGCTCCACTAATGTACTGCCACCTGGCGGCGGCGGTGGTGGTGATACCTCCTGTACCACGGCGACAGTTGAACTGGTAGAGACACTTAACGAGCAGTAATCTCAAATCATTATTTATTTAAAAGAACATTTCCTAAACCGATAACAAATGAGCTACAAGCTGACTATTTCAGGCTGGAAAAACAATTATTTCCAGATAACCTGCAGCCATATTCTTTGTCTGATGTGTCTGTTACTTGCAGGGGTAAACGCGCAAGGTCAATATATACCAAGCCCTGCAGTACTCAGTTCACCAGCCACAACACCTGGAAATTTCTATAACGAAACCAGCATAACCTTAGCTAATGGTTTTTCGGCAACTGGTACAAGTACCAATTCTTACAGCTATTCTATCGCAGGCGTTCCCGATGCACCGTGCGCCACATTGGCCACCGTTCCAAGCGGATCACAAAACTATATTTTGGTAAGTGTACCACGCGTTGGCGGCATCAATACAGTTGAAGGCCTTACGAACCGTACGGCCTGCGACGTGACGCAAACAATTCAGTATTTCGACGGGCTGGGAAGGCCCTTGCAAACGGTACAGGTAAAAGGATCTCCCGGTTACCGGGATGTTGTACAGCCATTTGCTTACGATGCTTTCGGAAGAGAAGTGACCAAATACCTTTCCTATACAGATACGCTTTCTGCACCAGGTAGTTTTCGAAGTAATGCTAGTGCTGGTGTCGGTAATTTTTACTATCCAGCAGGCAGTACCGCGTTGCCGGGCAGCCAGCAGGCTAACGGCATCGTTTATAATCAGCAGCCATTTTCGCAAACTGGCTTTGAGGCTTCGCCACTTAACCGTGTTCTTGAACAAGGCACTCCGGGGGAACCCTGGCAGTTGGGCGCGCATACGGTAAAAATAGATTATATCGGCAACGACCAGAGTGTTTTTTCGGCAACGCCTCTGATCAACAATCCCGGAAGCAGGATGGTTGCGCTTTACAGAGCGGTAATAAATGGTAATGCAGATCAAAGCCGCACGCTGCAACGAACGAATAGCTCGGCCACTTACGATAATAACCAGTTGTATGTAACCGTAACACGGGATGAGAATTGGGTGAGCGGTAATGACGGTTGCGTCGGCACAACGGAGGAATATAAAGATAATGAAGGGCATGTGGTTCTTAAACGTACCTACAATCTGAACACCTATACAAATCAGGTTGAAATGCTGAGCACCTATTATGTGTACGATGACTTAGGCAACCTGGTTTTCGTGCTGCCTCCGCTTTCAGGAGCCGATGCAGCGACAGCCATCAGCCAGACCACGCTGGATAACCTGTGCTACCAGTACCGTTACGATGAGCGTAACCGCCTGACGCAAAAGAAACTGCCGGGCAAGGGCTGGGAGTTTATGGTATATAACAAGCTGGACCAGGTGGTAATGTCTCAGGACGCAAACCAGCGGAACAAAACGCCGCAGGAATGGACGTTTACCAAGTACGACGCATTGGGCCGACCGGTCATAACAGGCGTTTACCCGCATCCTGGCAGTACGGCGGATGCATCGGTATCCGGCCCGGGACTTGCCAGCCTGCAGTATCTGCAAAACTATAGCAATACACAGGGTACCTTGTGGGAAACACGGGATCCCGGTAACACCGCTACCGGTTACAGTAATCAGGCCACCCCGCAGGGCACAGCAAGCGCCTACCTGTCTGTTAACTACTACGATGATTACGCCATAGCAGGCTTCCCTGCAGCTTATACCCCTCCGGCGAATGTGAGCGCGCAAACCAAAAGTTTACCAACGGCTTCCAAAACCAACGTGCTGGGCACCGCAGATATGTTATGGAGCGTAAGCTATTACGATGAAGACGGCCGTAATATTAAAACGTACAAACAGCACTACCTGGGCGGTACGGCAAGCGTAAACAATTACGATGCAGTAAGCAGCACTTATGATTTCACAGATGCGGTAACCACCACCAAACGGGAACATTACACAACAGCCAGCACCACCACGCCGAAGGTAACAATAGACAACAACTACAGTTACGACCATATGGGCCGCAAGCAAAAGAGCTGGCAGCAGATCAGGAACGGGGCGCTTGCGGCGGATACCCGTAAGCTGATCGCTAAGATAGAGTACAACGAGATCGGCCAGCTGTGGAAGAAGCATTTGCACAGTACGGACAGTGTTAACTTTCTGCAGGATGTAACTTATACCTACAATGAGCGTGGCTGGATGCGGGGCAACAGCGCGCAACTGTTCCAGCAGCAACTGCAATATAATACGGGTACCAACAAGCAGTACAACGGCAACATCGCTTACCAAAGCTGGGGAACAGGGACTGCTCCCGATTCTAAAACTTATACCTATACCTATGATAAGTTAAACCGACTGCTGAGCGGTAACTCTACCGATAATAATAATGAAAATGAAATCAATTATGATTTGATGGGAAATATTGCCAAGCTAAAGCGTTACACGAATGGCATCTTGACCGATAACTTAGAGTACAACTATATCCTGAATGACAACCCAAGTAACCAATTGCAGACCGTAAAAGACTTGAGTGGAAATATCATCGGACAAAATCCTGGACTCACAGTATATGCTTACGACGCTAATGGTAACTTAATCAGCGATAACAATAAAGGTATTATTACAATCGGCTATAATCTGCTAAACATGCCCGTTGCTATCGCGGGAAAGGGAACAAGCTATATTTACGATGCAAATGGGCAAAAGCTGCGAAAGGTAATTATCGCTGGCAATACTACTGTTATTGACTATGTCTCAGGCATCCAGTACACGAGTTTGGGATCAAGTCAGTCCTCAATTGACTTTGTACAGACAGATGAAGGTAGAGCATTACCTAATGGCGCAACGGATTACAATTATGAATATATACTGACAGATCACTTGGGCAATAGTCGTGTGATATTTGATACAGGTCAAGGCGCGGCAACTCGGATACAGACGGATGACTATTATCCTTTCGGGCTTGATATTGTCATTGGAAACCGCCCAAGTGTAAAAAATAATTATCTTTATAATAAGAAGGAACTGCAAGAGAACCTTGGGTTGTATGATTATGGCGCTAGGTTTTATGATCCGGTGATTGGAAGATTCACAACTATTGACCCGGTCGCAGAACATTTTCCCTGGATTACAAATTATCAATATGCATCAAACGACCCTATAAAAAATATTGACTTAGATGGACTTGAGGGAATTGGATTTTCAACTTTATTTGAAAGCACTGCCACTACACCAAGAATTGGACCTGTAGCCGAGTCTGCGGTCAAATATTCAGTTGAAAACTTAGCCAAGGCTGGAGGTGAAGTTTCCGGGCGACCTATTGCTGAAACATTATCAGAACCTGTAAAAAATATAGGTCAATCTCAAGAGCATCATCTTATAGCAAGACAATTTAAAAACAACGACGTTGTTGAAGCTGCAAGAAATGAAGGCTTTAAATTTGAAGGAGCTGAAAATAAAATACCTGTTGAAAAGTTTAGCAGATCAACAGGACAAGGCCGTCATGGTAATCATCCTAATTATAATAAAGCAGTTGGAGATAAATTGGCAAATTTTGAGAAAAACAATCCTGACTTTACTCCTGCTGAGGCTTTAAAATTTATTCGTTCTTTAGTTAAAGATTTAAAGCAGGCAATAGAAGATAATCCGAAAATCAAATTAAACGACTTATTAAAGCCGAGAGAAGTTGCACCTATAGACAATACGAAAGTAGTAAAGCCAAATACTACCCTCATTCCGAAAAAACAAAACAGTACATATATTTGGCTATAAATTAAGGTTGGTGGCTGTAGACAATAAATAGCCACTAACTTTCTCTTTTTCTAAAGCGTTTTTAAGATGCAGACTTATATACCTGTTTGAAGAAAACCTTCCGATTTCGAAAAAATCTAAGCTTTTATCAAAATTAGGAAGCAACGTAATACTTTTTGCCCATATTGCTATAGTGTCATTGAAGTACTGTTTTTTTATTTCCTCTAATTTATTAGTTAAATCCAATTTTGATTCTATTTTAATATCTCCTAAATCAAAAATGAAATTTTTGTAAATAAAGAACCGTGAATTAGGATAGTCTATAAAATCAGTATAATCAGAAATTATGTGCATCCAATAATAATTGTCTAATACATCTGATTTATACTTTATTGTGGCTTTATAAAAAGCTATTGGACAGGTATTGAAACTCTCAAATATACTTTTTACAATTTCACTAACAATTATTCCTCTGCTTGATAATGCGTTACTTATAAAATCTGTAGGTCGACTTTTGGCATGTAATAAAAAACTGTTTAGATCAGGGGTAAAATCCGGGAATGATCGCCATGCTTTGAAAAGCTTTCTAACGGAATGATCACTCTTGTAATCGTACCCTTGTGACATCTTTTGAATTTGTGGATAAATTGGACCAGTCTCATTTATAGCACAGGCAGTTTCTAAAGTGAAATATTGCATACTTATTACTTTCATTGTTCCGACTTAATTAGCTAAAGGTAAGATATTTTTGGAAATCATATTATAGGCATGATTACAAGCGGATTTAACCATAGTCACTATATTATACTATATTTATATAATCATTCCTCAACTGCTCAAAGTTTATGACTTTAGTTTACAGTGAACTAAGTTTCAGCTCAAGTAAGCTCGGCAAATAGTCGCAGGGCTTTGTCGTTTGGTTTTTGTAATAGAGATATCTTTACATTATTTTAATTATCTGTTATGTATGTCTTTTTTTCAATAATCGCTCTTATGGTTTAAACATTTACTTATTTATCGAAATCTCGATTGCATTTTTAGAGCCCAAGAACTGCATCCAGCGCCTCATCCGCTTTTTTATGTGAAAAGTTGGATTGATAGATCATTGTTGTATTGATAGATTCGTGGCGATAAAGCCTTTGCAATACTTTTGGCGATACATTCATTTCTTCTGCACGCTGTGCAAAGCTATGCCTGAATTTATGCGGTGAAATACTTTTGGTGCATCCGATTTTTTTCATTACCGCCTTGATGGCTTTATTGATGCGGTTTTCAGTTACATTGATTTCTTTCCGCAGTTTCAGGCGGTCATTTAAATTGGTCAGGCGATTGAGGTCGGGGAATATCAGCCCGTTGATATTTGGAACATCCTTGTATTGTTCCAAAATAGCGGCGGCTTTGGCGGGGACTTTCAGCGAACCCGGCTCGCCATTCTTCGACATTTTGTAATATAAGCGGCCATTCTGAAAGTCAGACCATTTCAGTAGCAGCGTATCAGTGATGCGCATCCCTGCGAAATAATAGCCTGTAAGGCAAATATTTCTCGCATGGTTAAGTGATGGCTTACCTGATAAATCAACATTTTCCAGTTGCTCAATTTCCATTTCGTTTAAACCGATTTTTACGGATTCGGGGAATTTGATCGATATTTTGCCATCCGCACCGAAGGGATAATGATCATTGGTTACGGCTTTGGCGGTAAGCGCCCGGTTCCATAGCGTGCGGATAATCAGTAAGTGATTGATGATTGTCCGTTCGCTTAATGGTTTTTGCGGTGTGTCGGCGTTACCAACCCTTTTATTGTCTTTCCGAAGGTAAACAGTATAGCGGTGCAGAAAATCTGCATTGACCGATGACACAGGCAGATTGCCGCCTTTGCTGAACTCATAGAAACGCACCAAGCGGCTTTTGTCGGCCAGATACACATCGCGGTTGCCGCATTCAAATTGTTCTCTAAGATACTGGTCGGCAATCTCCTTAAACGGAACGCCTTTACTTTTCTTTTTTGCATCCGGTTTGTTGCGGATGGTTTCTTTAATCTCTTGCGCTGAAACCTGCGTTTCCTCTGTTTCCATCTGCAACGCCTTATCGCGTGCTTCGGAAAGTTTTTTAGTCAGGAAATTAGTCAGCCGTGCGGCATTGGGAAATGATTTTTTGATTTCCTGTTTCTTTGCATCCCAAAGGTCACGGCTTGGCAGCGTGTGCCCTTCAAAGATGTAAGACGGTTTGCCGTTGTTCCAGATTTTAATACCTATCGGGTACTGGCCGTCCTTATCAGGACGACTCCATGTAATGATTTTAGCGGTTGCCATTGCGAATTTTGTTAATGTGAAAAATTATATTTTCGCATCAGCAAGCTAAGAATTCTGTTAACGGATTGTTAACGGTTTGGGTGGCCTGATATGGTTAGTCCTGTAATAATATGGCATTGTTTACAATCAAAAACGCCATTTTTACCCATATCAGGCCATATTCCTTTAAATCAATTAGGGTTTCAAACCCATCGCTATCCTAATATGGTAATATAGAAACTTAATATCTGTCTACATTAAAATCAGATACACCGCCTTTCAAATGAATATACATTTTGTTTTTAGCAGTGGCAAAGCCGGCAGTTTCGAAACGGTTATCGTCTTTTTTCTCGAAGCCGTTAAAATCGCTGGATGACAAGCCCGAGTTACGAGTGATCTGGCAGGCGGCACCTTCGGGGATACGGATGTTCACTTCAGATACGCCGGTAGAAACCTCTACTGTGGTAGATGCCAGTGGCATGCCCATTTTTATATCGTAAGAAGCTGCACCTCCGTTTATCTCCAGGGTTTTAACCTTGTACGGGCTCAGATCGAAATCTGTTTTGCTGGCGCCGGTTTTCAGGTAGATCTCCCACTCTGGTGTTGTGTTCAGTTTGATATCGGCAGTGTTGGCTTTATCACTGTCCCACTCAAAATGGCCGTTGTTTTTGTTCTTCATTTTAAACTCAATCACGGGGATTGCGCCGTCCATTGTTTTGTTGTACTCATAACGGTTGGTAAACTCACGGGTTTCGGCTTCAAACAATTGGCCGGTAGTATCTTTAATGTTGTAAACTACACCACCGCCATTTATATTTAAACGTGCTACAGCTGTACCGGCAGTAAAGGGCTCGTTAAACTTACTGCTGCCTTCTACCTTCACAACGCCGTTGCTGCTGCTGTTATCGTCGTCATCATCATCGTTGTCGTAGTTTCTGTCGCTAAAATTCCAGTTGCCGTTATGGTTGTTCCAGAAGTAGCGGTGGTTTGGGGCAAAAACCAATATCCCTAAACCTAAAATTAACACACCTGCTTTTAAAGCAGTTGCCCAGGGAGCCGGCTGATTTGCCAGCAGCAGGTTTACACCGCCTATTATTAAAAAGATTGGCCACAGGTAAATAACGTTACCCCAATGAAAGTTTATGATGTTGTAGTTATCTAACAGAAATATGGCCCCTATTAAAACCAGGGTAATACCCGGCATTATTTTATTGCTTTTCATGATTATATAGTTGTAGGGTTATCGTTTGATGGTTCGTCGCTCTTTTTAGTTAAATCAAATGCTGATTTTTTTTCTTCGGCAGGTTCTTCGCTTACGGGTTCCTGTGTTTCTACAGTGCTATTCCAGTTTTTATCTTTCCAGGGTTCTTTTTTAGAACCTGCAAACACAAGTGCAACACCTCCGGCTACAAGCATTACAGGCCAAAGCTTATCAAAATCCCAATCGGGGATAAAATCCAGCTGATCTATCAGCAATAGTGCGCCCAAAACTACCAGTATCATCCCGAACACCGGGCCTGCGCTTGATTTCTTTTTAGGTATCGGCGGATACGGAAATGGTTTGCCAAAAGGCGGGCTGAACGGTTGCACCGGTGGCACGGTATAATCTACACCCGGGTTGGCATTAGGGTTGTTAAATAGCCCTTTTTTAGGCAGCACTGCAAGTAATACAATGTAGATGATAAAGCCGGCACCTTTAGATAGCACAGCAAGTACAATAAACAACAGGCGTACCCAGGTTACATCTACATTTAAGTATTCAGAAAGGCCCGCGCAAACACCGCCAATCATTTTGCGGTATTCGTCTCTGTAAAGTTTCTTTTCCATATCAGTTTAAGTTTTTTAAGTGATTTATATTTGCCCGTATGCAGGTTTTATAATCATCTCATCAACATTGGTCCCGGCGCTCATATTGTAAATAGTTGTTATAGCTTCTGCTATGTCTTCTGGTAATACCATTTTGTTTTTATCTACTTCCATTCCGCGCCATGAATCTGTTAATGTGGATCCGGGGATGATGGCGGTTACCTTTACCCCGTGTGGCTGCATTTCGAGTTTCATTACCTTATTAAGACCTAACAACGCATACTTTGTTACGCTATACACCCCGGCCTCGGCTATAGGGTTTATAGCTGCTACCGAGCATATATTGAAGATATGCCCTTTACCGACAGAAACCATGCGTTTACCGAAGAAACGGTACAGTTCGTAGGCCGGCATCAGGTTGGTATCTATCTGTTTTTGGAAAGAATCTTCACTGTCATCAAGTATAAAAGAGTACTTATACATGCCTACATTATTCACAATAATGTCGACGAAACCCATGTTTTTCTCGGTGAATTCGGCAAATTTTTTTACATCATCGCGCTTACTGCAGTCGGCAAACAGGGTAAACACCTGTATTTGTGGTGCTATAAGTAAAAGTTCTTGTTTAAAATCTGATAATTCTTGCTCGTTACGAGAACAAATTGCCACGTTTATTCCTTGTTTAGCAAAAGCAATTGTTACAGAGCGGCCAATGCCTTTAGTTGCTCCGGTTATTAAGGCGTTTTTCATGTTTAATAGGGTATGTTTACAGCCGTGGCTGCTTTATATTCTTATTAAAAGTAATTCAATTATAACAAGCAATAAAGCTTAAAATTAAAAAATGTATTTTTAACCGATTTATATTGAAGAAATGTTTTACAGTTTAGGAAAGTATATACTATTGATGCGCTTAAGCTTTAAGCGGCCCGAAAAGTTCAGTGTTTACTGGGCCGAAGTTATGCGCGAGATGGTTTCTACCGGCATTGGGTCGTTAGGTATCATCAGCATCATTTCTGTATTTATTGGTGCGGCAACTACTATCCAAGTAGCTTTCCAGCTATCAAGCCCGCTGGTGCCGCTGAGCATCGCCGGTAAAATTGCCCGCGATTCTACCATCCTGGAGTTTAGCCCAACTATCTCGGCGCTGGTATTGGCCGGCCGTGTAGGCTCCAGCATAGCATCGCAAATTGGTACCATGCGCGTTACCGAGCAGATAGATGCCCTGGAAATTATGGGTGTAAATGCGCCGGGTTACTTAATTGCACCAAAAATTATCTCCTGTATCACCATGATACCCATGCTGGTAATTATCTCCATCGTATTGGGTATGACGGGTGGTTACATTGCCTGCCTTTTTGGCGGCGAGGTTACCCCATCTGACTATGTGATGGGCTTACGCGATGGCTTCGATCCGCTTACTATTAAGGTGGCGCTGGTTAAAGCTTTCTTTTTTGGATTCATCATTGCTTCAATCTGCGCCTACCAAGGCTTTTATACTTCTGGCGGTGCGTTAGAAGTGGGGCAATCGGCTACCCGTGGGGTTGTGTATAGTTGCGTAATGGTTTTATTTGCCGATTTGGTTATCACCCGTTTAATGCTATGATCGAGATAAAAGACATTTATAAAACCTTCGGCGATAACGACGTACTTAAAGGCATTAGCGCTACTTTTCATACAGGGAAAAATAACCTTATCATAGGCGGCTCAGGCTCTGGTAAAACAACTCTGCTTAAATGTATAGTAGGCTTACACGAGCCAACCAAAGGCAAGGTTTTTTTTGAAGAAGAAAACTTTACCGATATGGACTTTACCGAACGCGTACCTATCCGTACGCAAATAGGGATGCTGTTTCAAAACTCGGCGCTGTTTGATAGTATGACGGTAGAGGAAAACATCATGTTCCCGCTGAACCTGTTCACCAAGCAGTCGCATGCAGAAAAGTTAGATCGTGCCAATTTTTGCCTGGAGCGTGTTAACCTGAAAGATAAGAACAAGCTTTACCCTGCAGAACTATCCGGCGGTATGAAAAAGCGTGTGGGTATTGCCCGCGCTTTATCTATGCAGCCCAAGTATCTGTTTGTGGATGAGCCAAACTCCGGCCTCGACCCTAAAACCTCAATCGTTATTGACGACCTGATCAACGATCTGACCTCCGAGTACGAAATGACCACCGTTATTGTAACGCATGATATGAACTCGGTAATGGGTATTGGCGATCATATCATCTTTTTGCACCAGGGCCAGAAATGGTGGGAAGGCAGCAACAAGGAGATTGCCCACACCGATAATAAAGAATTGAACGACTTTGTATTCGCCAGTAAATTTATGCAGGCAGCGAAGGAGAAGCTTTAGTTAGTAGCAAGTATTTAGTATCAAGTAGTAAGACTAAAAATCTATATTGATGATATTTACGATATTTGCAAAATCTTGATACTTGATACTAACTACTCGATACTTAAAAAATGATCCAACTTCTCACCCCAACCCACTGGAAAGATTACGAGCTGATTGACTGCGGCGACTTTGAAAAACTGGAACGGTTTGGCAATATTGTACTTATTCGCCCCGAGCCGCAGGCTGTGTGGAGCAAAACGTTAAGTGCCGCCCAATGGCAGCAAATACACCATATTAAATTCAAGGGGCGTTCTGCAACCGCAGGCGACTGGGTGAAAAAAGACCCCAAAACGCCCGACCGATGGCACATCGAATATAAAAACAACGATGTGGCTATTAAGTTCCGCTTGGCTTTAACCTCGTTTAAGCACCTGGGGATTTTTCCCGAGCAGGCTGTTAACTGGGATTATATCTCTGATAACATTAAGAAATTCAAAACCGAAACGCCTAAAGTACTTAATCTGTTCGCTTACACCGGCGGTGCATCGTTAATTGCCAAAGCTGCTGGTGCCGATACCACCCACGTAGATTCGATTAAACAGGTAGTTACCTGGGCCAATGAAAACCAGGAACTATCGGGCATAAAAGATATTCGCTGGATGGTAGAAGATGCGCTTAAGTTTGTAAAGCGCGAGGTAAAACGCGGCAAAACTTATAACGGTATCATCCTTGATCCGCCTGCGTATGGCAATGGCCCCAACGGTGAAAAGTGGAAACTGGAAGATAATATTAACGAGATGATGAACGATGTGATCCAGCTGCTTGATCCCGAAGAACATTTCCTGATCCTGAATACGTATTCGCTTGGTTTTTCATCAGTAATTATTGAGAACCTTATTAAAAAGGCATTCCCTAAAGTTGCCAATTTAGAGATTGGCGAACTGTACCTGCAGGCTACCGCAGGCCCTAAGTTACCATTGGGGGTATTTGGTAAATTTTATAAAAATAAAGGCGAATAGCAGTACCTATTTCTATCTTTACAAGCATTATTTAACCATACATATTAAATATTAGTAAAACTGAAATAACCATCAGTAACCTGCAACAAACATCATCTCACATATGAATTTTAAAAAGGTCCTTATTCCTGCCTTGTCACTTGCACTCACGGTAGTACTCTTTTCTAACTGCAACCAAAGCGGCGGCGGTAGTAAAGCAACAGATAAAAAAGCAGATACAACTGCTAAAAAAGAAGGTGATGAGCCGGATACGGTTAGCGTAGTAAAATCAAGCTATCCGCCAACAGATAAGGCACAGTACGATTCCTTATTAAAATTCAATGCTCATGGCGATACCAGCGGCAGATGGCCGGTTGCCAATCAGCCTACACCGCTTGGCGGCGCAATCTTGCCGTTTAAACGCGTGGTAGCTTATTACGGTAATCTGTACTCTAAAAAGATGGGTATTTTAGGTGAGTTACCGCCAAATGAAATGATTGCCAAACTTAAAGGTGAGGTTAAAGCCTGGGAGAAAGCCGATCCTAAAACACCGGTACAGCCGGCCCTGCATTACATTGCTGTAGTTGCACAAGGCGATGGCGGTAAAGATGGCAAGTACCGTTACCGCATGCCGTTTAAACAAATTGACAGTGTGTTGGTATTAGCTAAAAGAGCACATGCAATTGTGTTTTTAGATGTGCAGGTAGCGTTGAGCAACATACAGGCAGAACTGCCTTTGTTTGAGCCGTACTTGAAAATGCCGCAGGTACACTTCGGTATGGATCCTGAGTTTTCAATGAAAGACGGCAGCAAACCGGGTAAAAAAATTGGCACGTATGATGCAGCCGATATTAACTATGTATCTAACTACCTGGCTAACATTGTTAAAAAGAATGGCCTGCCTCCCAAAATTTTAGTGGTACACCGTTTTACCCGTAAAATGGTAACCAACTACAAAAACATTAAACTGCGCCCTGAAGTACAAGTAGTAATGGATATGGATGGCTGGGGCGAACCCGACCTGAAAACCGGTACCTACCGCTACTTTATTAACCAGGAGCCGGTACAGTTTACAGGTTTTAAACTGTTCTACAAAAACGACATTAAAAAAGCACCTCACCATATGCTTACACCGGAAGAGGTTCTTTCAAGATACAAACCATATCCTATTTACATCCAGTACCAATAATTATTGGTGAATAAAGAGTGGTTAGTAAAAACGAACCAAGGCCTTAAGTTAATAGCTTAAGGCTTTTTTAATTTTGACTTTTAATTTTTGACTTACATGATGAAATGGGGTATCATCGGTTGCGGGCGCATTGCCCATCGCTTTATGCAGGGGCTGAACGCATTGCCCGATATGGAACTGGCTGCCTCGTGGTCGCGCAGGGCAGAAACGGTAGAGGCGTTTGTGAACCAATATGGCGGCAAAGCCTGTAGCAGTGCCGATGAACTACTGGCAAGCGGTATAAATGCTGTTTATATAGCTACGCTGCCTAACAGCCATGCAGCGTATACCATAATGGCTTTAAACGCAGGTATCCCGGTGCTTTGCGAGAAACCTGTTACCCTTAACCTTACCGAGTTGGATAAAGTGCTTGCCGTGGCCAGGGCAACCAATGTTTTATTTATGGAGGGGATGAAACCGCCCTTTTATCCGCTTTATAAAAAGCTGCAGCAATATATTCAGCAGGATCCGATAGGGCCGGTTGGTTATGTAAGGGCTGGTTCGAGCGTGGCCGATATTAGCCGCGATCATCCAAATTTTAGTTACGAACTGGCTGGTGGCAGCCTGATGGGAATTTGTATTTACGAAGCCTTTCTTGCTGTTGACTGGCTGGGTAAATCGCAGGAAATACAGGCCATGGGTACTATAGATGATACCCGGATAGATATGTTCAGTATTTTTCAAAGCAAGCACGAGTACGGTTACGCACAGATCTACGGCGGGTTTGATCTGCATGGCAAAGGAGATGCCCTCATTTGCGGTACCCTGGGCCATATTACCATCCACAAAAACTGGTGGAACCCCGCCAGAGCAACTATCGACTACCTCGACGGCCGCTGTGTTGAGCTTAATGAACCTTTTACAGCCGGAGGCCTCAACTACGAGATAGCCCACTTTGCAGACCTCATCCGCACTGGCCAAACCGAAAGCCCGGTATTGCCTTTTGAACTATCCCGCCAAATGATAGCCATGATAGATGAAGCCCGCAGGCAGGTTGGCTTAAAGTTCATCGGCGAGTAGTTTTACAGACGCATATTAAAGTAAAGAAGGGCAGGATCAATTAATCCTGCCCTTCTTTGTGAAAATCTCAGTTCACTCTGCGGTTAAATAGCGTCTGACAGAGAACTAAACGTAAATTCTTTTATTCGCATAGGCGGTATTAAAGCGCTCTGGCCGCTTTCGCCGCTTACGGTGCGTTCTGCTTTACCCAAGGCATCCAGGTTATTTAGCATAATAACCGGGCTCTCGTTAAAACGGAAGTTTTTTATCGGGAACTTGATCTGGCCGTTCTCTATATAAAAAGTACCATCGCGTGTAAGGCCGGTATAAAGCAGTGTTTGGGGGTCAACCGGGCGGATGTACCACAGGCGGGTAACCAGTATGCCTTTCTCGGTGCCTTTAATTAATTCCTCTAAAGTTTGGGTGCCGCCATCCATAATAATACCGTTTGGGTAAGGGATGGGTTTAACACCTTTCTTTTGCGCCCAAAAGCGCGAGTAGTTAAGATTTTTTACCACACCTTTTTCTATCCAGCTCATTTTGGTAAGTGGTTGTCCGTCGCCGCTCCAGCTACTGGTTGGCAGCTCGGGGTTTGCCGGGTCTGAGTAGATGTTGATCCTTTCGTCCACCAGTTTTTCGCCCAGTTTGGTTTTGCCGCCGGGTTTGCTTAAAAAGCTGCGGCCTTCATCGGCGCTGCGGGCATCAAGGCCGCCGTACAATTGCTCCAGCAATACAATACCAGCGGCAGGTTCTAATATTACGGTGTATTTACCGGGCTCAATAGCCTTTGCATTGGCAGATCCACTTGCTTTTTGGGCCGCTATTTTAGTAAATGCCAGCGTATCCAATTTACTTACGTTGTTATAATCTTTGGTAGAGTAGCCCGATCCCTGGCTATCTGCCGTGCGCAGCGTTACCGAAAAATTTACATTTGTGGATGTATTATAGGCAAACAAACCGTGCGAATTCATCATGGCCGAAAAGCCCGAGCTGTTCTGTAAAAAGCCCGCTGCTGTAAGTTTGCCTTCTTTGGCCACGTTTAAGCTTTGCTCTACCATAGTAGTGCGCTGTGCCGGGGTAATGGCAGCCGTTGCAGGTACAAATGTTTTAGCAGGCGGGGCATAATTTTGCGGCCCTAAAAACGGCATGTATTCCGGGTTTTCGGGCGCCAGTTTGGCCAGTTCTTCAGAGCGTTTTACGGCGCTTTGGATGGCTTCGTCGGTATATTCGTTTAGGGTAACAATACCCAGTTTTTTGCCAAATGCAGAAGAAATGGCCATACTGCTTGAGCTGAGCGAACCGCTGGTAGATACCGAGTTACGGGCATACCTGATGTTTGCCGAATCGGAACCATTGATGCTTATTTCACACTCGTCGGCTTTGGAGTAGCTAAGCGCTTTCTTTAGTATCGCTTTGCATTCATCTTCAGTTAAAATAGCCATATGTTAAATTTTTCTTGCTGTGTTAATTACGTTAACCCCTTTAAACAGGGCAGTTGATGAACCATGAGATACGGCGCTTGCCTGCATTGGCTGGCCCTTGCCATCAAAGAATGAGCCGCCTAAACGGTAGTCGCTTTTATCGCAAACGGCTGCGCAGCTGTTCCAGAATTCCTGGGTGTTGGCCTGGTAGGCTACATCATTCAGCATCCCTACTATCTTACCGTTTTTGATCTCGTAATAAAGCTGCCCGCTAAACTGGAAGTTGTAACGCTGCTGATCAATAGAGAAAGAACTATCGCCAATAATATAAATGCCTTTTTCTACGCCCTTTATCATCTGCTCCACACTCAATGGCGTTTTACCCGGCTGCAGGGAAATGTTTGGCATACGCTGGAATTGTACGTCCTGCCAGCTTTGCGCGTAGCAGCAGCCCTGCGATTCGGTAAGGCCGAGGATGTGCGCCTGATCGCGAATGGTTTGGTAATTTACCAGTACCCCATCTTTAATAATATCCCATTGTTTGGTGCCCACGCCTTCATCATCATAACCTACTGCGCCTAACGAACCCGGCTGCAGCTTATCGGCCACAATGTTCACCTTATCGCTGCCGAACTTGAATTTCTTAGATTCCCATTTATCCAGTGTAAGGAAACTGGTGCCGGCAAAGTTGGCTTCGTAACCCAGCACACGGTCGAGTTCCGAAGGGTGCCCAACAGATTCGTGAATGGTTAACCAGAGGTGGCTTGGATCTAATACCAGGTCATATTTACCCGGCTCTACCGATTTTGCTTTCAGCTTTTGCGCTGCCTGTAAGGCAGCCGCTGCTGCATCCTCGTGCATATCGTAACGGTCGCGGTACAGGGTGGTTAAGCCTTTTATTTTGTCGCTTTCGCGTGGAATTAAATATTCGTAACCCATGCCGCGTGGTGCGCTCAGGCTGCTGCGGGTTTCAAACTTGCCAGTTTTATCGTCAATTTTAGTAACCCCAAAGAAAGGCCAGATGCGGTGAATATCCTGATCGATGTAAGAACCATCGGTAGAGGCAAAGTATTTCTGCTCGTTCACAAAAAACATTACTGACTGCACATAATTGGCGCCATTTTTAAAACCGGCATCGTTTACAGAAAGCAGTAAGTCTGTTTTATCCTTCATCGGCACCTCAAAGGCATTTTTCTCGATGGGTGTTTTCCAGGTTACATCGCCGTAACCTTTTTGCGGGGCCAGCTTTACAGGCTCGCCCTGTATGCGGGCGTTCTCTTTGGCTATGGCAACGGCTGTTTCTGCGGCGCGTGCAATGCTGTCGTTATCCAGTTTATCGGTAGCAGCAAAACCCCAGCAGCCATTGGCAATAACGCGGATGCCCATCCCGTAAGATTCGGTATCTACAATATTCTCAATGTTTTTGTCGCGGGTTACTACAAACTGGTTAAGGTAACGGCCAATGCGGGCATCGGTGTATGTTGCGCCTTTAGAGCGGGCGGCGTTTAAGGCTACATCAGCCATTCGCTTTTTAAGGGCCACATCAACATCCCGCATGCGGGTGCCGGGCGTAACAGGTGTACCCATGGCGGTCATCCTGCTGAGCATAGAGGCACTAATGCCCATGCCGGTAAGGTAGAGGAAATCTTTTCTTTTCAAAGCCGTAGTATTATTTGCCTAATATAATGATATACTTCAAAAAAGAGTGGCCGGTTATGAACTATTTAAGGCCTGATGGGTGACCCAAATATTTTTTTGGATTATTAGGATTAGTAGTTACATTGCATAACTAAATATTTAGTTATGCAATGTAAAAAAGGGTTTATCGTAAATGTTTTATTATACCTGTTAACAAGCGCCCGGCTACTCACTGTAGTATTTTTAATGTGCTGCGCCCTAAACGCCGTGGCCGGAGTTAAAATAAGCGGCGAGTTTGCAGGAGCCACCAATGTTAAAGAAGTGGAGGTAACTTTACCGGTGGGAAACTATATCAATAATTTTAGTAAAACGTATTACCCGGTTACCAATTGCAAATTCAGCTTTGAATTTAATGTAACGGCTTATGTGGCCATACAGATAAGAACCGGCCATCAGCGCATTTTTGTACTTGCGGGCCCGGGCGATAATATCAGCATTAAATTATTTGACACAATGGATAAATACAAAGCTCTTAAGTTTGAAGGGAGCAATGCGGCAGGCCTCTATTGGTACAATGTATATAACTATGCGCCCTTGGCTAATGTTATCCGCCATGGGGTATTGTTTGATGCCTTATCCTCAAAAACTAAAGACGGAACCTTAAATAAACTCGGCCTGTTTTTTCTGCAGCAAACCAAACCGCTGGATAGCTTGCTTGCCGCCGGGCAGATAAATGCCGCTTTTTTGTCCCTCGCCAAAACCGATATCCGTGCACACCACGTGGAAGATATCAGGCGCAGGCTTACCGGTTTGCAAGCAAAAATTACCAACCAGCAGGATATAAATAAATACGAGGCAATTAAGAATGCCTTAGGGAAGTTTGGCGGCCCTAATAAAGTAGAGAATACACGTACAGCTTTTGGGGCCGGTTTCCTGATGGATTATTATTCGGAATTAGCTCTAAATGAAGGCAAGCCGGGCTCAACCGAATGGGGCCCGTACGCCGCCTACAAGCTTGCACCCGATACTATCCGTATGTTTTTATTGGGCGATGCGCTGTTGTTTAGCAAAACGGAAGATGCTAAGGAGCTTAACTTTCCGCAGGCATTTGCACTTTACAAAAAGGAGTTTCCTAAAAGCCCATATTTGGCGTTGCTAAATAAACTGCAAATGTCGGTTGCCGCAGTTGGTGATAATCAAAAGCCGGTGCTGGATTCTGTACCGCGCTACAAAACGCTAACAGATCTGCGGCAGCATTTTAAAGGCAAACCCGTTTATATCGACCTGTGGGCTACCTGGTGTGTGCCCTGTAAAATGGAGTTTTCATACTATCAACGCTTAAGACCAGTGTTTCAAAGGAAAAATATCACATCCGTATTCATCTCTATTGATGAAGCGGCTGCGCGTAATGCCTGGAAAACCACCATCGGCCAAAACCAGTTAGGCGGTACGCATATTTTAGTAAGCAAGGCTTTAATGGCCGATATTGAAAAGGTGGTGTACAAAGGCGGCCAGGTTTCTATCCCCCGTTATATTTTAATTGATAAAGCGGGTAAGGTAATTAGCTTGGATGCCCCTCGGCCAAGTAACCCCGATTTGTTGACGTTGATAGATAAGTTGTAACAGCAATGGGTTTAAGGTTTGCGGACAACGTATGTTTTAGCCAGTCCATCGTGCCAGCCCTGGCGTTTCTTATCCCAAAGGATGTTGAGGAAACCCAGCCCCATAACCATGGCGGATAGTATTTTACCAAGATTACGGGAAAGCGCATTGCCAAATTTAAGCCGTTCGCCATTGATGTCAACCACGGCAAGTTTGCAAATCATTTTACCAATACTACCCCGCAAGGTTGTTGCCTCAAAGGTGGCGTGGTATGTAATCATTAATACTACGGCTACCAATTTAATCAGTGGCTCGTTGTTGTCAATATACTCATCGGTAATAGGGCCGCCCGTGAATGAGGAAAATATGGCGAGCGCTGAAAACAGGATAACCACCATCAGCAGGATTATAACATAATCTATAAAATAAGCCAGTACACGCCACCAAAAACTGGCCAGGTTAGCGCGCGTGGGGAGATAGATGCCCTTGGTTTCAAAATATTCGGCAAACTCGGGCAGGTCCAATGCTTCCTGCCAATCGTCTGCAAGCGGGGAAAGCACCATGTCTTGTCCGTTCAGATCCATTGCCATTAACTCGTACTGTGTGTACGGGCCAATTTGCTGGCCATTTTGTAACAGGTAATAGGTGTTGATCATTTAAGCGGAAGATAGTAATAAATGATTTGTTTTCCTATCAGGATTTATTGATCGCGGCGGATAAGGTATGTGCGTGCCCACTGATCGTGCCATGCCTGGCGGTGTTCGTTCCAGAAGATGGCCAGGTACCCTATATAAAGCGCATTTTGCGAAATAAATTTATACAGATTGCGTAAAAGTGCTTTCACAAAGCCAAGCCGGCGGCCATCTGCATCAACCACTGCCATTTTACAAAGGCGTTTACCAAGGCTGCCACGGAGGGGGCTGATCTCGAAAAGAGTATTATAAATAGTGAACACAGCAAAAACCGCGAGATTAACCAGCAGCTTGGTTTGCGAATCCATGTTTATAATGCTTTCGGGGTTTATCTTACTTACATCAATATTATTAACGCCGATATAAACAGATGCTACAATATTAAACAGCACATACAGCACAAAGCAATCTACAATAAAAGCAACCAGGCGCCAGCCGAAAGTAGCCAGGTTATCTTCGGTAGGGAAGTAAATGCCCTGCGCCTCAAAATATTCATAAAACTCCGGCAGGTCTGATGCCCGCTGCCATTTATTACCGGTTACCGGCATCAGCATGGTATCAACATCCAGCCCTTGTTCGGTTAATTCGTACCAGGTGAAGGGGCCGGTTTGTTGTTCGTTGCGGAGTAAATAATAGCTGTCTGTCATTTAATAGATAATTGGCCAAAGGTACTATAATTGCCAGTGGCGTTAAGAATTCATTGCGTATACTATAATGTTAACCCCAAACTTGGTATTGTCTTCGGCCAGAAAACGCTTGTTACGGAAATCGTAATCCCACTCACAGCCGTAATCTTTACTGCTGTACAAAACCGCAATACGGCCGTTAATTTCAATAGCTTTCAGGTAATCGTGGATCAGGTCGTCGCCCCAGCCGTTCAGTTCAAAAGAGGTGGTAGGCGGGCCTTTATCAAAACTGAAAAAGGAGTGGTAAAGTTTATGGTTGTTAGGGATTTTCTTCAATGCAGCCGGGCCAAACAAAGCCGCCATCTGCGCCTCAAAGGATTTGGCGAAGAGCCCGTCAATATCGTGGTTACAATCATCCACAAACACAAATCCGCCGTTTTGCACGTATTTTTTAAAGTTCTCTTTTTCCTTAGCGTCAAACTGTACCAGTTTATGGCCGCTTAGGTAACAGAAGGGGTAGTTAAAAATATCGTCGCTGCTGAGCGGGATGACTTTTTCGTGCGGATCGATGGGGATGGTGGTATATTCCAGCATTGAATTGAGCAAGTTGGATGGCATGCGCTGATCGGTATCCCAATCGCCGCTGTGGTAGCTTAACCGTGTAAAAGTAAATTTTGTGCCGTACACCATCTGCTTCAAAAAATCTAAAATTAGGATAAAATTCTCGCCTGTCTTTATTATAAACCGAACAAGGTTGTAAAGTTTTAGATACTTTGTTAGGTTTTTGTTAAAAAAGCATGGTATTTAGTTAAAAGGATAATATCTTGTGAGGGTGAAGCGCGCTACTTCAGCCTCACCTAAATCCTCTCCACAGGAGAGGACTTAAAATTTGAAGCGGAGAGATACTCTCTCCGCTGGAGAGGGCAGGGTGAGGCTTTTGAGCCATTAAATTAATAAACAACATTTTGGAACTTACCGAAAATAACATCAAAGCCCTGCTGGCTAAACTGCCTCAACTGAAGGACGAGATTCAGAAGGTGATTGTAGGGCAGGACCATATCCTGGATGAACTGCTGGTTGCCTTTTTAGCCGGCGGGCATTGCCTGCTGGAGGGCGTACCCGGCCTGGCGAAAACGCTTATTGTTAAAACCATGTCGCAGGCGCTGCATTTATCGTTCAGGCGTATCCAGTTCACACCCGATCTGATGCCTACCGATATTGTAGGTACCGAAATACTGGAAGAAGACCACGCTACCGGGAAGCGCTTTTTTAAGTTTAACAAAGGCCCCCTGTTTGCTAATATTATTTTGGCAGATGAGATAAACCGTACCCCGCCCAAAACGCAATCGGCACTGCTTGAAGCCATGCAGGAGTTTGAGGTTACCTATGGCGGGCAAACCTACCCGCTGGATAAACCCTTCTTTATCCTGGCTACACAAAATCCTATAGAGCAAGCCGGAACCTACCCGTTACCCGAAGCACAACTTGACAGGTTTTTACTGCTGATAAAAATAGGTTACCCTACCGAGCAGGAAGAGTTTGCCATATTAAACCGTACCACCGGCGCCAAAAAGTCCGAAGTGAAAGCCGTAATAACCGCCGAAGAAATTACCCAGGCGCAGGAACTGGTAAGGCAGGTAAGCATTAACGAGGATCTTACGCGCTACGTGAGCCACATCATCCGTGCTACCCGGCCGGATACCACCACGGTAGCCTATGTAAAAGAATGGGTACGCTGGGGCGCTGGCCCGCGCGCCGGGCAGGCGCTTATATTAACAGCCAAAGCCCGCGCGTTACTAAAAGGCAGGTACACCGTTTTAATTGAAGATATCCACGCTATGGCCCCTGCAGTATTAAGGCACCGCATCCTGATGAACTTTAAAGCCGAAGCAGAAGGCATCAACTCCGACAGGGTAACCGAGGAACTGATAAAAGTTATAGAACGCAAAGGAAGCCTATAACCTGGATTAAGAGATTTACAGGATTTTGAAAGAAAATATATAATCAGGCAAATCCCCTAACTTCATAAACAAGGTTCCAAAAAAAATCCGAAATCGAACATCCGAAATCCGAAATCAAAAAAATGCTTGATCCCAAAGTATTAACCACCATTAAGGATTTGCCGTTGCTGGCGAAAACGGTTATTGATGGCTTTATGAACGGGTTTAATAAAAGCACCGTAAAAGGCCCTGGGTTGGAGTTTAGCCAGTACCGCAGCTATCAGCCGGGCGATGATCTGCGCTGGCTGGACTGGCGTATGTTTGCCCGCAGCGATAGGTATTACATCCGCGAATCGGAGGTGGAAACCAGTATCTCCGTAAGGTTTCTGGTGGATGCGAGCGCATCTATGAACCATAAAGATGATGGGATTCGGAAAATAGATTACACCCGTTTTCTTACTGCTTCGCTGGCCTATTTAGCCAACTTGCAGGGCGATAGCGTAGCGTTGAATATATTTAAAGATGGCGAACTGTTTTCGCTGCCCTCTAAATCCGACCCGCAACATTTGCAGCGCCTGTTTTATCATCTGCAGCAGGTAGACCCGGCTGGAACCTTCACCAAGCCGGTGCATTATAAAGAACTGTTTGCCGGCAATGGCCGCAAAGAACTGCTGGTTTTTGTAACCGATATGTACCAGGCCGATGGGGAGATCAATAACCTGCTCAATACTTTGGCCGCGTTAAAACACGAGATCATTGTGTTTCACCTGATGGGGCAAAACGAACTGGACTTTGATTTTAAAGGGTACAGCACCCTGGAAGACCTGGAAACCGGCGAAACCATACAGGTAAATACCAAACTTGCAAAAGAAACATACACGGAAAAACTGCAGCAGCATTTCGCAGAAATTAGATCCAATTTGTTAAGTAAGCGCATCGCCTACCGCATGCTCAGCACTACGCAACCTTTAGACGAAGCACTGCGCGATTTCCTGGTTCAACGCAAAAAAGGATTTATATAGTACTTACTGTTCACTACTAACAACTCACTACTCACAAAACATGTCCTTCCTTTCCCCCATATGGTTTTTTGCACTGGCTGCGCTGAGCATCCCGGTGTTCATCCATTTGTGGAACATCAGGCCGGGCAAAACCCTGAAGGTGGGAAGCATCTCGCTTATAACCGAAGCATCTAAAAGCACCCGCAGGAGTTTTAAGCTACTGGATGTGTTACTGCTGATATTGCGCTGCCTGTTGCTGGCGTTAATCGCCTTTTTTTTAGCTGCACCCGCTTGGCAGCACTATTTAAACACAACAAAAGCAAAAGGCTGGGTGCTGATCCCGAAGGAAAATTTCAAAGAGAGTTACAGGAGCTTTAAACCTCAGATAGATTCGTTAACTAAGGCAGGTTACGAGTTTCATTATTTTAATAAAGATTTTCCCAAGGGAGAACTAACCAGAGTTTTAGCAGATACTACGAAGGATACAACATCCACAGCAAATTACTGGAGCCTGTTAAAGCAACTGGATAAAAAGGTGCCGGATACCTTGCCTGCTTACTTGTTTAGCCCCAATAATATCAATTATTTTAAGGGAGAGAAACCCGCAGTTGACTTAAACCTAAAGTGGTCAACTTACACCCCTGTTGATTCGGCAAGTACCTGGATATCAGGGGCATGGTTCACGAATGCCAACGCTATAAAAGTAACCACTGGCAAAAGCGGCTCGGGCGGTATTTATTTTACGGATGAAGTGATCCAAAACGAAGGGAATACAGATATAACCGTTAGCGCTGCCAATGGGCAGCCGGTAGTTAGCCTAAAGGATCAACCACCAATACCTGTTGATACTGCTACTTTGCGGATTGCCGTTTATACAGATAAATATAATGTGGATGCGAGTTACCTGAATGCGGCGCTAAATGCGGTAACCAAATTCAACGGCCGGAAGGCGATCGTCAGGCAGTACAACAATCCCGCGCAAATTCCCGGCGGGCAAACCTGGCTGTTTTGGCTTTCCGACCAGTCGATAAGCGGCAGCCTATTGAATAATACCGCGAACATTTTAAGATACGAAAGTGGCAAGCCTGCAAACGTTTCTTCCTGGATAAGCGCGGATGATAAATACACATTACCTAACCAAGCTCAAAATAACAAGCTGTATAAATGGATAGCATCTGCCGATAAAGCAGAAACAATATGGCACGATGGTTACGGCAAGGCTATTTTAGGTTTAGAAAAGCAAAAAGGTAATATCTACCACTTTTACACCCATTTTAACCCCGCCTGGAACGACTTGGTCTGGAATGAATACTTCCCCAAAATGATGCTGAAACTGATCAGTAGAGATGCTGCGAATGTGCCTGCTCAATATGATAAACGAGTGCTTACTAATGCGCAAATTCAGCCTGATATTATTAAGGAGGGAAAGGAAATTGTATCAACGAAGCTGTTAGAGCGGGTTGATCTGTCTAAGTATTTCTGGCTATTATTAGTTATAGTGTTTGTTGCGGAACGCTGGCTGGCTAACAAAAATAAAATGCAAACCAATGGCTGAGCAGGGAATCCATATTATAAACAGCCTGCGCCGGCGATGGGTAATTTACCAGGTACTGGCCGATGTAGTGCTTGCTGCTGCGATAACTTTGGCCGTTGCCGGTTTGTTGCATTTAGTATCAGTTTCTATACTTTGGGCGCTGCCTGTATTTGCCGTAGCTCTTGTGGCGGTTTTAGCTTTGCATCGCCCATGGCTCATTGATAACAGTAACATAACAGGTTTCCTCAATCAGCATTACGCAGAATTAGAGGAAAGTGCCGATCTGATCTTGCAGCGTTCCGGGGAACTCAATATCCTGCAAAATTTGGCGTTGCAGAAAACCGAACAAGTATTAATAAACCTACTGGTAGAGCACAAATATTTTGCAAAGCGCTTTTGGCGGTCAGTGATTTTATTGCTTTTCTCCGGGTTGTTTCTGGTGGCTGTACTTAAGTTTTATGATAAGAAAAACGCTGCGATTAACTGGATAAGAAATGACAATAATAAAGCGCAAACCACGCCGGCGGAGAAAATACTGCCGCAAATAAATGGCTTGGAACTAACCATAACCCCACCCGCCTATACCGGCAAACCCAAACGGGGGCAGGACAAGTTTAACCTCTCTGCCGAAGAAGGTGCTACTGTAAGCTGGATCATCAGAACCAATGTGGCTATTAAAAACGCGAGCCTCATTTTTAATGATAAAGAACGTGTTAACTTTAAAAACATAAGCTATGGCAAGGAGTGGACGGCCATGCGGACTATTAATCAATCCGGTTTTTACCAGGTAAGTATTGATGGCAAGTTATCCGAACTGTATCAGGTGCAGGTAGTGAAAGATGCGCCGCCGGTGATCCACGTAAAAACGCCCAAGCCATATACCTATATAGATGCCGGTGAGGCGCAAAAGGTAAGCATTAACGCCGCCCTAAATGATGATTACGGCATTGCCGATGCGCTGATTATGGCCACCGTAGCCAAAGGCCGCGGCGAAAGTGTGAAGTTTAAAGAATACAAACTGAATTTCAACACAACTTTTGGAGGGCATCAGCAACAATATAATGTACAACGATTGGTAGATCTGCCCGCTCTGAATATGGAACCCGGCGACGAACTGTATTTTTACGTGCAGGCCAAAGATACTCATCAACAACAGAGCCGTACGGATGTGTTCACCGTGGCCATACAGGATACCGCCGAACTGCTCAGCATGGATGGCGTGCTTTCCGGCGCAAACCTTAAGCCCGAGTTTTTCCGCAGCGAGCGGCAGATCATCATCGATGCCGAGAAATTATTGAAGGATAAGGATAGCATTAGCGTTACCAAATTTAACGAGCGGAGTAATGATCTCGGGGTAGACCAAAAACTGCTGCGCCTGCGTTACGGTAAATTTTTAGGCGAAGAGGATGAGCAGGTGGAAGGGCCAAAAACAGGCAACGAAACAGCCGACCCGGCAGATTTCAGCAACGCCGCCAAAATCCTGAAAGAGTATATGGACGACCACGACAAGGCAGAAGATGCCCAATTCTTTGAGCCGGCCATAAAAGCCCAACTGAAAGCCACCCTTACCGAAATGTGGAAGGCCGAACTGCAACTGCGTTTATATAAGCCGCAGGCCGCCCTGCCTTTTGCTTACAAAGCACTTAGGCTATTGAAAGACCTGCAGCAGAAATCGCGCTCGTATGTGGCTAAAACTGCTTACAACCCAACCCCGCTTAAAATGGAAAAACGCCTCAGCGGCGAACTGGACAAGATCATTCAACCCATCAACAAGCAGGAAATAAAACCCGGTACCGACCAGTACGATGCCCTTAAAAAAGCAGTAAATGTGCTGGAGCAACTTAAACTAAAACCCATATTAAACCCAGCCGACAACCGGATCCTGCAATTTGCCAATCAGCAATTAAGTCAAAGGGCATCGGCGCAGCCTGGTATTTACCTGCCTGCCTTAAGTGCTATGAGCAGAATTTTATCGGCACAAAAAATTAACACAAACGATATCGCTATCGTAGAGCGGGCCATCCAAAAAACATTGAGCCCTGCCAAGGTAACGCCTGTCGCTGGTGATGTATCCGCAGATATGGGCCTCTCCCGCCAGTATTTTAAGAACCTTAAACTGGCCAAACCATGATACAGGCAAACTGGATATATATCGTAACAGCCACCTGTATCTTGCTTGCGGCGTTTCTGGTATGGAACGAGGTGAAGCGGGCAAACAAAAACTATCTGCTTTTAAGAATAGCCTCGCTACTTATCGCCACAGCCATGCTGGCCTGCATTGCGCTGCCCATAGGTTATCAAACGGAAGTAAATCAGGCAGATCAGCATAGGGTTATCTTGTTAACACAAGGGTTTGATGCAGATAGTTTAACCGCAGATAAGGATAGCCGGATGTTTACTTTAGAGCCATCCATAAAACAAGCTTACTCCAAAGCCACGCTGCTTCCCGGTGTGGATGAACTGGCGGATACTGTTGAGAATGTTCAGTTGCATATTTACGGTTATGGCTTAGCCGCAAATGATCTGCAGCAGATGAATAAAGCAAATCTTGTTTTTCACCCTGTTGCTGCACCCGCCGGTATCAGCAGCATCAGTTGGAATGCTGAATTAAAAGCAGGTGAAGTGCTGCATATCCAGGGTAGCTACAACAACTCATCGGCACAAAAAGTAAAGCTGATCTTAAAAGGATTAAATACGGTTTTGGATACAGTGACGGTTAAGCCGAATGCACAGGCAAGTTTCCATCTGTCAACCCTGCCTAAGGTGACAGGGAAAGTGGTTTATATTTTACAAACTGTATTAAACGGCGATACCTTAACGCAAGGCAATGTGCCGGTGGAAATAAGCCCTGTAAAACCATTGAGCATTTTGATGCTAACTGCCTCGCCGGATTTTGAGAGTCGGTTTTTAAAGAACTGGCTGGGGCAAAATGGTTATGCAGTTGCGTTGCGCTCGGCTATCAGTAAGGATAAATTTAATACCGAGTTTATTAATATGCAGCAATTGCCGTTAAGCCGCCTCTCTGCATCCACCCTGAATAGATTTGATGTCGTAATGGGCGACCTATCTGTTTTAAACAACCTGAGCGGGGCCGAGGGTGCTGCCTTAAAACAGGAAGTTGCCGATAACGGGCTGGGTATTATTGTCCGCGCGGATAGTGCAGACAAAGCATCCTGGCTGCAAAAAAGCTTCCCGGTGGATAAACCTGCAGGCAAGGAGCCGGCCCCATCCGTATTAAACATCAATGGTGAAAAAAGCGCGGCAAAACAGTTGGGTGTTCCTGCCGATCATATCGTTTTTCAGAATGGTACGCAACCGCTGGTTACCGATGCGCAGAACCGCATCCTGGCAAGCAGCACATTATCAGGCTCGGGCAAATTGGTTTTTACCACGTTTAACAATACATTAAGCTGGATGCTGGGCGGTAACAGGCAAGATTACACGGCGCTATGGTCTGCCCTTATCAATAGCGCGGCAAGGAAAAAGATCACCACACAAAGCGACATTGCAACAGCGGATATTCCTTTCGTTAATAAACCGTTTGTTTTACAGATTTCGCAGGCCAATGCATCGCCATTGATTATTAATAGAGAGCAGTTAGCCCCTGTACAAAATGCTGCCATTCCATTTGAGTGGAACGTTTCTTACTGGCCTAAAGGAGCAGGATGGCAATTGGTAAATAATACCAACTGGTGGTATGTTTATAACGCTGATGAATGGAAAGGCGTACAGGCCGCTGCTAAAATTGCGGCCACAAATAAATATGCCAAAGCAAATTCGAATGCCGATATTGTAACAAAACAAATACAGCAAAAAGTTCGGATTGAGATACCTAAAATATATTTTTATATCCTGCTGCTTGTGGCCTGCACTTTCCTGTGGATAGAGAATAAGTTTTCATAATATATACCGCGCCTGCCGTTTTGCAGCGCTAAATGATAAGGAGAAAAAACATTGAGAAGAAGAGATTTTATTTTTTTAACGGGCCTGGGTGCCGGGGCTGTGGCGCTGCCAAACCTGTCGGCATTCGGTAAAACCATCGATCCGCAGGAAGCGCTGAACCCGGTGGACGCCAAAATTAAAAAGGAACTGGCCAATGCCGGCCTTAACGCAGCCAAATCGGGCGGTGCAACATATGCCGATGTGCGTATTGGCCGGTACCTGAATCAGTTTGTGATAACCCGCGAAAATCGTGTGCTTAACGTAGCCAATACCGAATCTTACGGTGTAGGCATCCGAGTTATTGCCAACGGCTGCTGGGGATTTGCCGCTACCAACGAGGTAACTAAAGAAGGTATTGCCAAAGCCGCCATGCGTGCAGTAGCAGTTGCCAAGGCTAATGCCAAATTGGGCAGCGCCCCTGTACAGCTTGCCCCGCAAAAAGGCTACGGCGATGTTACCTGGAAAACCCCGATAGAAAAGAACGCCTTTGAGGTGCCTATTAAAGAAAAGGTAGACCTGCTGCTGAACGCAAACGCTGCAGCCATGAGTGGCGGCGCTAACTTTGTAAACTCCAATATTTTTGCGGTGAATGAGCAGAAGTTTTTCGCATCTACAGACGGCTCTTATATTGATCAGGATATCCACCGCTTATTCCCGGCATTTAACGTAACCAAAATAGATTCTGCAAAGGGTTCGTTTGAAACCCGTGCGTCTTTAAGCTCACCGGTGGGAATGGGTTACGAATACCTTATCCCTTCAGCTTCGGAAACCGTTAGCGGGGTAACACCGCGCTTTAAAAACCGGTACGATATGCTGGAGGATATTAAATTCGCAACCAGGCAGGCCGGCGAAAAACTAACCGCTAAATCGGTTGACCCGGGTAAGTACGATCTGGTGCTGGATCCAAGTCATCTTTGGTTAACTATCCACGAATCGGTTGGGCACCCTACCGAGTTAGACCGTGTGCTGGGTTACGAAGCTAACTATGCAGGTACAAGCTTTTTAACGCTGGATAAATGGAAATCGGGCAACTTTAAGTTCGGCAGCGATAAAGTGAACGTGGTGGGCGATAAGCTGCAGCCGGGTTCGCTTGGTGCAGTTGGTTATGATGATGAAGGCGTGGGTACCAAAAAATGGGATATCATTAAAAATGGTACGCTGGTAAATTACCAGGCCATCCGCGATCAGGCACACATCATCGGCCTCAAAGAATCTCAGGGATGCTGCTATGCGCAAAGCTGGCAGGATGTACAATTTCAGCGTATGCCAAACGTATCGCTGTTGCCGGGCAAAACACCGCTAAGTGTTGATGAGATGATCAAGAACGTAGAAAAAGGGATCTACATTATCGGCAACGGCTCGTTCTCTATCGATCAGCAGCGCTACAACTTCCAGTTTGGCGGCCAGCTGTTTTACGAAATTAAAGACGGTAAAATTGCAGGGATGCTGAATGATGTGGCTTACCAGGCCAATACACAGGAGTTTTGGAACTCCTGTACGCAGATCTGCGATGAGCGCGACTACCGTTTAGGCGGCTCATTTAATGATGGTAAGGGCCAGCCGGGCCAAAGCAGTGCAGTATCGCACGGTTCGGCAACCACAAGGTTTAATGGGGTAAATGTAATCAACACAAAAAGAAAGATCGGGTAACAAATATGGCTATATATACAAAAGAACAAGCACAGGCTTTATTAAAGAAAGTGCTTAGCTATTCCAAAGCCGACGAGTGTGAAGTAAGCCTAAGCGGGAGCGAAGGCGGTAATGTACGCTATGCGCTAAACGCGGTTTCTACCGCTGGCGATATCAGCAGCGTAGGCCTGGCCGTTACCTCTGTGTATGGTAAAAAGGCAGGCACGGCTACCATTAACGAGTTTGACGATGCCGCTTTAGAGCGCGTTGTTCGCCGCTCGGAAGAACTGGCCCAACTGGCACCCGAAAACTCGGAATATATGCCGATGCTTGGTGCATCTGAATTTAAAGAAGCCATCACCTACAATGCCAACACCGCAGCCATGACACCGGAAAGCCGTGCAGAAATGGTGGGTAAAAGCTTAACAACGGCAAAAGCCGCTAACCTGCAGGCTGCCGGTTTCCTGGAAAACTCTACCGGTTTTAACTCGGTAATGAATTCCAAAGGATTATTCGCCTACAGCAAAAGCAGCGATGTAACCTTCTCGGTAACCACACGCGATGAGGCCGGTTCGGTTTCGGGTTATGCAGCAAGAGGTTTTACCGATGTAGCCAAGCTGGATACGGCATCGGCCACCCGCGTTGCTACCATGAAGGCAAACAGCTCTAAAGGTGCAAAGGCTATTGAGCCGGGCAAGTACACTGTAATATTAGAGCCGGTTGCGGCTACGTATATGCTGGAAAACATGTTCCGTTTTGATGCGCGCAGTGCCGAAGAAGGACGTAGTTTCCTGAGCAAAAAAGGCGGCGGTACCCGTTTGGGCGAGCAGCTGATGGATCCTAAAGTAACCATCTACTCAGATCCTTTTAACCCAGATCTGCCGGGAAATACCTGGGGAGGAGATGGTTTGCCTCGCGAAAAAACAATGTGGATTGATAAAGGCGTGGTGAAAAACCTGTCTTACTCACGCTACTGGGCGCAAAAGAAAGGTGTAACGCCTGTACCCGGCCCATCTAACATTATTATGGAGGGCGGTGATGCCACTTTAGAAGAATTGATCAAAAGCACCGAGCGTGGAATATTGGTTTCAAGGTTGTGGTACATCCGCATGGTTGATCCTCAATCGCTGTTGTTAACCGGCCTTACGCGTGATGGTACGTTTTATATTGAAAACGGCAAGATCAAGTTCCCGGTGAAAAACTTCAGGTTTAACGAGAGCCCGGTAATTATGCTGAACAACCTGGAAGCCCTGGGCAAACAGGAGCGCAGCATCAGCGTAGAAAGCTACCGCAGCTATCTAATCCCGCCGATGAAGATCCGCGATTTTACGTTCTCGTCGTTATCAGATGCAGTTTAAAAAATAATCGTTACAATAAATTAACGCTGTTGCCCTATAAGCAACAGCGTTTTTGTTTATTTGCAGCCCCAGATTTAATATCATGTCAATTTTCCCGGTAACCAGCTCTATTGTTTCTGCAGGTCATCTCGCTGTTTATGTACAGGATGTGTACGGGCATGATGTAGGCACTACCTGCACCTTGTTAAAAACGGGCATCAACCATACTTATCTTATTAAAAAAGATGGCGGGCAAAAATTTGTCTTCCGGCTTTATAGTTTAAACTGGCGTAACCGGGTGGAGATAGAGGAAGAAATTCGCCTGCTTAATTTGCTGCGCGATAATCAAATCCCTGTATCGTATCCCATAGCAGATACCGATGGCTTGTTTATCCAGCAGATCCAGGCTCCGGAGGGAATCCGTTTTGGTGTGCTTTTTTCTTTTGCCGAGGGGGATAAGCACCTTAACTTTTCAGCGGATCTGCATTATAAAGTGGGCCAGACAATGGCCCGCATTCACCGGCTAACACAGGATCTGGAACTGCAGCGGATAACTTACACGCCCAAAGTGATCCTGCAGGATCCGTTCATCTATCTTAACAGATTCCTGCCTGCCGGTTCCGCTGAATCCGACTGGATGCTATCGGCACAAAAGTATTTGCTGAATGAGATGGCGAATGTGGATTTAAGCCAAGTAAGGAAAGGCGTTGTTCACCTCGATATCTGGTTTGATAACTTTGTGATCACGCCAGAGGGGCAGGTAACTATCTTCGATTTTGATTTTTGCGGAAACGGCTGGTTGTGTTACGATATTGCCTACTATATTCTGCAACTCCACAGTACTGAAAAAGATGTTGCCGAACGCGATCTGAAAATAAAAAGCTTTTTTAGCGGGTATGAATTCATCGCCCCAATAAGCGCGGAGGAGAAACGCTTGTTGCCTGTGCTGGGTGTCAGCCTGTATTTTTTCTACCTCGGCATTCAGGCCAAGCGGTTTGATAACTGGGCAAACGTGTTCTTTAACGAAACCTATCTTAAACGCTTTATTAACCTGCTGGTGAAAAAATATTTTGAGGAGAACGTTACCGGCGAATTACTTAGCGCGGACTAATTTGTACTTCAGTTTATCAATAATTTTTAAGGTAGCACCGGCATTGGGTTTAGTTTCGTATAGGTTTAACGTGTTATCCTCTATCGTAAAGGCGTAGGAATGCTGGTCGCTGCCATACTCATCAAAAGTTATTTCATCAAGGTTGGTCATCGGCTGTCGTTTCCTGTCGTTCTCAACAACGTAGCGGCTGTATTTTAAAAGGCCCGATACGGTACCATCGTTTTTGAAGGTAACGGTAACAGGTTTGCCATTACTGTTTGTAAAGGTGTAGGTGCCGGAGATAAGGTTTTTATTGATAATATAGTTCATCCCAAAACCAATGTTGTTGGTTGGGTCGGCACTTAAAGCTTTTATGTAAGGGGTTTCATAAAGCTTGCCCTGGTAGTATTGGTACAGTGTTAAAGTAGTATCTCCGCTGAGGATAGTATAGCCCAAAGCATCATCACCAAAAACTACGCTTGCCTGAATTTTGCCCGGTCTTAATTTTAAAGGAACCAACCCTGCCTGGTAGTTATTATACCCTACTCTTACCATTACGCTGTCGTTAACCATTTTTGTGGTATCGATGATCATGATAGTAATACCTACAACTTTATTTGCGGCCTGTACGGTAGATTTGGTTTTGATGACTTGGGCTACATAATCGCCCTTTACCCAAACGCCGCTTAAGATAGGTTTATACTGTTTTATAAGGGTGATGTTTTTATTAACCGGCTTAACGGCGGCTGTATCTGTAGCAGTTTGCCCGGTATTGCTTTTGCAGGAGGCGAGTAGTAAAAGGGGGATAACTGCAAAAAATATTATCTTCATTATGATGTTTGGTGGTTACTAAAATACAGTAATAATATGAGCGGAGAAACTGATATTTGTTACATGGACAAGTTAATGGTGGATTTTACCGCAATCGCTTAACTTCATCCGTAAGAATATCCGCTAAACGTAAACTTTTTGATATTTGTTAAGCCGCACCTTACTTTTGGCCGGCAACTTTGTTATTATAGCCACAGCAATAAAAATCTACATCATGAGTACAACAAAAATCGGCTGGATAGGCCTCGGACTAATGGGCGCACCCATGTCGCAGCAATTGATAAAGGCAGGCTACCCTGTAACGGTTTATAACCGCAGCAAAGATAAAGAAGAAGCATTACAAGAGCAGGGAGCCGCAACAGCATCCACCCCGGCAGAACTGATAGCACAAAGCGATGTGGTGATCCTGATGGTTACTGATGATAAGGCCATTAACGAGATATTTAAAAGTGATAATGGCCTGCTTGCTGCCAATGCTACCGGTAAGATCATTATTAATATGAGCACAGTATCACCGGCCATTAGTAAAGAGATAGCTGGCCTATGCAGCGGGCAGGGCAACCATTACCTGGATGCACCTGTATCCGGCAGTGTAAAGCAAGCCGAAACCGCGCAATTGGTAATTATGGTTGGCGGTGATGAACAGGTGTTTCAGCAGGCTTTGCCGGTATTGCAAAAGCTGGGTAAAATGGCAGAGCATGTGGGCGAAGTAGGGGCCGGTAATACGGCTAAACTGGCTATAAATATGTTGCTTGGCATCCATGCGCAGGCTCTTGGCGAGGCAGTTGTATTAGCAAAACAGAACGGTATAGCGCCTGCAACATTGCTTACGCTTTTAAACAACGGTGCGCTGGCCAATCCGTTCATGAAAATAAAAGGCGATGCTATCCTAAGTGATAATTATGCACCAGCCTTTTCTTTAAACAATATTGTGAAAGATCTGAACCTGGCGAAGGATATTGGCTTATCGTCACCTTTAGGAACCGTTGCTTTAAATACTTACGAAGCCGCGCAGGCCCAGTTTGGAGAAGAGGATATTATTGCGGTAATAAAGCAGGTGGCGCAATGAAATATGACTATCTGATTGATAAATGCAATTTACCATCGGGCAGATTTTAGAACGGTTGGCATAGTATTATTTAAAATATCTTTTTGTATGAAGCATTCTGTAAATAACTACAGCATCCGTTGTTATGCGATAGAGGATGCCGTATGGGAAATGATATAGGGGAGCTATTCTTATTCCTCTATATCTTACCTGAAACATATCTGGGCCCCTGCTCAGTATATTTAAGTGTTAAATTATCAGTGAGTTTTTCAGATATCTTATCATAATATTCACGGATATCTTCAAGATCTTCTTCGGCTTCCGACCTATAACTAAGCAGTTTGCTCATTAACGCAAAAATTTGTTTTTATAGTTCTGCTGATATATAGGTTGCCGTGCCATTTTCTTCCTCTTCAATCATTTTATCGATCACTAACTTATACTCATCTGTTAGTTCAAGACTTACATGATGCGCATGCAGTAGATCTTCATATTCATTAATGGAGATTATAACCGAAGTTTTTTCTCCATTATCGTTAGTGATAAATTGGGTAGCCATATCCAAATTTAATAAATTAAGATTAAATGTGACAAAGATTTATTGACAACTTCGGCCATGTTTGTTTTACAAATTCCATCCTTCCAACAATTTCCGTATTTTTGCGGCTTATTAATTCCATCCCTGCAAATGAATGCTGATGCTGTAAAGATGCTGCAAGGCCGTTACTGTAATTCGTTAACCGAATATTCCCGTTTTGTTACCCGCGAGGTTTTCATTGGCGATGTGCCTATGGGCGGTAATAACCCTATCCGCATCCAAAGCATGACCACTACCGATACCATGGACACTCTTGGTACCGTAGAGCAAACCATCCGCATGGTTGATGCCGGCTGCGAGTACGTACGCATTACTGCGCCCAGCATTAAGGAAGCTAATAACCTTGCCGAAATAAAAAAGCAACTGCGCCAGCGTGGCTACCATGTACCGCTTGTTGCCGATATCCACTTTACGCCAAACGCTGCCGAGGTAGCCGCCCGCATTGTTGAGAAAGTGCGCGTAAATCCGGGTAACTACGCCGATAAAAAGAAATTCGATCAGCTGGATTATACCGACGCCCAATACCGTGGTGAACTGGAGCGCATTTTTCAGAAATTCACCCCGTTGGTAAACATCTGCAAGGAATATGGCACTGCCATGCGTATCGGCACTAACCATGGTTCGCTGAGCGACCGCATTATGAGCCGCTACGGCGATACCCCCCAGGGTATGGTAGAGAGCGCTATGGAGTTTATCCGTATGTGCGAAACGCTGGGCTATTACAGCCTGGTGGTTTCTATGAAAAGCAGCAACCCGCAGGTAATGGTGCAGGCCTATCGCTTACTGGTGCAAACCATGGTGGCCGAAGGCATGAACTACCCGCTGCACCTTGGTGTTACCGAAGCAGGCGACGGCGAAGACGGCCGCATTAAATCTGCCGTAGGTATCGGCACCTTGTTAGAAGATGGCCTGGGTGATACCGTCCGCGTATCCCTCACCGAAGAACCAGAAGCTGAAGCACCGGTAGCCATAGCTCTGGTGAATCGTTATGCTTTAAGAAGTCAAAAGTTAAAAGCCGAAAGTAAAAAGACAGAAGAACTTTCAACTTTCAACTTTCAATCTTCAACTCACTCCCCCTACGAATACAAAAAACGCGATACCTACGAAGCCAACGCTTTTATAGGCGGGCATATGGTGCCGAGGGTTGTTGCGGATATATCCGGCGCTAACCTTAAAGATCCGGCGATATTGAATGCTGCCGGATACCTGTATTCGCCCATGCTTGATAAATATAATATGGCCGAGCAATCGGTAGATTTTGTTTACCTGGGCGATAGCTTGCCATCATTTACCCTGCCCGGCAATTTAAAACAATTGTACAATTACGGCACCTGGCAAAAGCTGGCTAACAAAACGCTTTGCCACCCGGTGTTTACCCTGCAGGAATACATAGGTGCCGATGCCAACCGTGCCTCGGCCTTAAACCTGGTGCGTATAACCAATGCCGATTTAGATACCGAAGTGTTTGGTTCTATCCAAATGGATAAGTCGCTTGTTTTTGTATTGGAAACCAACGAACTCCATGGCATGGCCGATCAGCGTGCGTTCTTTCTCAAATTAGAAGAATTTGGGCTGGATGTACCAGTGATCATTAAACGCAGTTATGTATTTGAGTCGGAAAGTCCGCAGTCAGGAAGTCCGAAAGAAGAAGACGGTCAACCTGCAACTGACAACTCACCATTCACTACAGACTTACAACTCTTTGCCGCAACTGACCTGGGCGCTTTGTTGGTAGATGGCTTTGGGGATGGTGTTTGGATAGATGCACCACAGATAGCAACAGCGATAAATACTTCAACAGCATTTGGCATACTGCAGGCCACCCGCTCTCGCATTTCTAAAACAGAGTATATTAGCTGCCCAAGCTGTGGCCGTACTTTGTTCGATCTGATGATCACTACACAGATGATCAGGAGCCGTACAAGCCACTTAAAAGGGCTGAAGATTGGTATAATGGGCTGTATTGTAAATGGCCCCGGCGAAATGGCCGATGCGGATTACGGCTACGTAGGCTCGGGTACCGATAAGATAACCCTGTACCGCGGCAAAGAAGCAGTGAAAAAGAACATCAATTCTGCCAACGCGCTGGACGAGCTTATCGGCATCATCAAAGGTGATGGCAACTGGATAGAACCTGCTTAAAAAAAGAACGGGACCGGCCTCGCGCCAGCCTCGTAACTTAACGTTAAAAAATTTTATTGCTTCAGGTTTAAGCTGAGGGCAAGTAATTTGCGTTCGGTGTCTTTTTGCTCATTTATCCGGTTACAAAAAAGGTTAAGCGCCTGCTGGGTTTCCTTCTTTTTTATATTTATGCGGGTGTAGATAGTTTCCTCGTAAATAAGTTTTCCTTTATCGTTATAAAACCTGATGGTGTTCATTTTAGGGGCGTGTATGTTACCCTCTACCACCCAGTAGCCAACGTTTTTTGTTTGGGTTGTTTGTTGCGCCTGGCTGCAAATGGTTGTTACGGCTATAAGTACTGCTGTTATGATAAGTTTTTTCATGGTTGTTGTATTTGAATTATGCAGCTAAAGTATTTCGCCCGTGTTTTAATAAAAAGTAACAGCGTTGTATAACAGGTAAATGCCTACCAGCGGTAACTAAATGGCCGCAATGTGCGTCTGTAGTATAAACAGGCGCTTTTTGCTGTATTACGGTGTAGTTGGTCGTTTAAAGCGTGCCGTCTGTCGATATGGGTAGGCGGCTTGGTGTCTTTTGGTTATAATAGGTTTATTTTTGTATAATGAGTACCGTAGTAAATTTAGAGGGTATTAAACTGCCGAGGGTGTACCAGCATATTTTGTTCTGGCTGATGGCATCTGTTATTATTACCGCTATGTATGCCGTACAAAGCAACTATAGCTTATCATTAAGAAACAATATCTTATACATGCCGGTACAGATAGGCTACTACTACCTGATAGCTTACTGGCTGATACCTAAATATCTTTTCGTTGGGCGATATACCGCATTCGTGCTGTTGTTTTTACCATTGTTATTTGTTTCAACAGTCATCAGCCGTATTATAGGGGTGCTCCATGTTTCCCCTTATATGATCCAGCACGGTTACATAAAAGATGCCGATTATATCCGCGATACTCACCGCCCTTTCTTAACGCAGGTTTTTGATATCCAGAACCTGGTTAACGCTTTAAAAGGCACCAACTTTATTATCGGTTTTGTACTGGCCATAAAGCTTTTTAAAATGTGGTACGAGCGTAAACAGGCCGCATTACAGGCCGAGCTGAATGGCCTGAAAGCACAGGTGCATCCGCATTTCCTCTTCAATACCTTAAATAATCTGTATGCGCTGAGTTTAAACCAGTCGCCTAAATCGCCACAGGTAATACTGGGCCTCTCGGATATTTTACGCTACATGCTTTACGAATGCAATGCCGATGAAGTACTGCTGGAGAAAGAAGTGTTTATGATGCAGCAGTACGTAAAGCTGGAAAAACTGCGGTATGAAGACCGCATTGATATCAGCTTTAACATCTCCGGTAATTTTAAGGATAAGCTGATAGCGCCCCTGCTTATTATCCCTTTTATAGAGAATGCCTTTAAACACGGCGCCAGCGAAACCGTTGGGCAGGTATGGATCAATATTGATATCAGCGTTCGGGATAACCATTTTAAGCTGAAGGTAGCCAATAATAATCCCGGGAAACCCGAAGTAGATAATGAAGAGCGCGATCATATCGGTCTGAAAAATGTTGCCAAGCGCTTAGCCTTGCTTTACCCGGGGGCATCGCATCTGAAAATTATGGATGAGGAAGACACCTTCCTCATTGTGCTCTCGCTGGAACTGAACCTGATAACCCAACCAGTAAAACAGGTGCAGAAAAAACAACCGCAACCCGTTAAACAATTAGCTGCCATATGAAGATCCGCGTATTAATTGTTGACGATGAGCCGCACGCCATTGAGGTGATAGAAAATTACCTGCGAATGTTCAGCGAGATGGAGTTGGTAGGCAAATGCACCGATGCCATCCAGGCATTTCAGTTACTGCAGCAGAAAACCGTAGATCTGATGTTCCTGGATATCCAGATGCCCGGCCTAAAAGGAACGGAGATGCTGCGCAGCCTTAAAAACCCGCCAAAGGTGATCTTTACAACCGCCTACAGCGAATACGCGCTGGAAGGTTTTGAACTGAACGCCATAGATTACCTGTTAAAGCCTATCCCATTCGAGCGGTTCCTACGCGCGGTGGATAAAATTTACCAGCTGCCCGATAGCCGCAGCAAAGCGCTGATCACTCACGAGATCCCCGTGGGCGACCATGACGCGTTCATCTATCTGAAGGTAGACCGTAAAACCATTAAAGTAAACATCAGCGATATTTTGTGGATAGAGAGCCTGCGCGATTACGTAAAAGTGGTGGTAAAAGAACAGGTTTACATCACCAAGCAAAAAATAAGCCTGCTGGAAGAATTATTGCCCGAGAATAAGTTTGTGCGCATCCACCGGTCGTTCATTGTGGCATTGTCTAAGATAGATTCCTTTTATTCCTATAGCATTGAGATCAACGGGCACGAGCTCCCCATAGGCCGTAATTACAAGCAGGATGTTCAAAAACGCCTAAAGCAAACCACCGCGGCTTAGGTAAAGTTGACCGGATGGTTTGCTTTTAATTACAAATTATAAGTGTAATTTTATTGAAATGTCCACCGAGTTCATCCTCCATATTATCACCTGCAACTGCTTTTTCCTAATGGCATTTGTAGCGCTGTTTAACCCGTTAAAGGTAAACGTAGTTGCTAACAGGTGGCTGGGTTTGTTCTTTGCTTCGGTAGGTTGTATGCTTTGTAATGTGATACTGTATGATGCCTCGCTGGAATTGGAGCATCCGCGCATTATAGGCTTTAACGAACTATCACGTTTTGCTATGGCACCGGCGCTTTACCTGGCTATTGTGCAGTTTACCACGCCGGGAAGCAAATTTAAAATTACCGACTACCTGCATTTTATTCCTTTCGCCCTGTTCTTTTTATACATGGTACCTGCCCTTTACTTTCCCGGTTACCAGTTGATAGGTGCACGTTTTACCTTGCCGCCAAAACTTAATTCTATGGTAGCGATGAGCATGCGCTGGTCTATTAATGTACAGCTGTTAATTTACTGGGCTTTGGCATTTAACACATTGCGCAGGCATCAAAAGCATATTCGGTTCATCGCTTCGGATACGGTTCCCGTTAACCTCAGTTGGTTAAAGTACCTGTTGCTGAGTGTTGGCGGTATGCTTGCGCTGTTTTTTGCTTCCATTTTTATGGGCGTCCATTTATCGCCGGTGTTTATTGCCTCCGGTTACCTGGCGAGCTGCCTGGCCATATTTTATTATTCGCTGGCGCAAAAGGAAATTTTCCCTTTCGAAGCATCGGCCCTGAAAGCCATTAACGAAGTGATTATAGAAACGGAAGAAAAAGCAAAGCCCGTTAAACAACGCCTCGCTGATGAACAAGCCCATCTCATGCGCACCAAGCTGGAAACACTGATGGCATCCGAAAAGCTCTACCTCGATAACGAACTCAGCCTTCCGCAACTGGCAGAAGCCGTAGGTGTATCGGTACACGATCTATCGTTCCTCCTCAATGAGAAAATAGGCCTCAACTTTTTTCAGTTTGTAAATGGATACAGGGTAGAAGAAGCCAAACAGATAATGCTATCGGATAAGTACAAGCATCTCAACATCCTTGGCATTGCTTACAGCGCAGGCTTCAGTTCTAAAACCACTTTTAATACCGTTTTTAAAACGCAAACGGGGATGTCGCCAAGTGAATTTATGAAGCAACATAAGAGCACTAACCCTTCCCTGCAACCTTCATCGTAGAGACGCGAAATGTTGCGCCCCCTACATGCAAACCAAAAGATGCATATTTATTACAGTCCTAAAAGAGACACAATATTTTGTGTCTCTAAGTTTAAATTAAAAGATTTCGATTCTCACAATCACTGTAGAGACACAAAATATTGCGCCTCTACAGAGAGAAATACGTTCCATTGGATAATCCCGAACGACGCGCATTGTCTACAGCCCTAACATTGTGCCATCAACAAACACAATGTATATGGAACGTAAACCTTTTTCACCACTTGCCCTTGCCGCATTTATTGCTGCTGTTTTGGGCGCTATTGTTTTTACCCGCAGCACCCGTATTGCCGTAGGTGCGGATATATCGCCGCTGATATTGTATGGCATAGTGCTTATTTATTTGCTTGCTGTTTTAACGCTTACTTTGGTTTGGAAAAGTAAAGCCACAAAGGGCGCTATTGACGTAACCCGTTGCACTGCCTTTGGGCAAAACGCGGTGCGCTACATCCTTGCGCTGGACATGATCACCTTCGGGCTGCAGAAGTTTTGCCACCAGCAATTTTACGTACCCTTAGGCATGCTGGACGACCCCTTCTCTGCCATTCCGAATGAAATGCTGATGTGGGCGTTTATGGGGCGGTATCATTCCATGGTGGATATTATTGCCTCTATCGAAATTTTGGGTGGCGTACTCTTGCTGTTTCGCAAAACTAGGCTTGTTGGCGCCTTTTTGCTGCTGCCTATGCTGCTGAATATTCTGCTGCTTGATCTTTACTACCTCAATCTGCTGGTGCAGGTTTACGTTATGCTTGAAGTGCTTGCCGTAATATATCTCATCCTGCTGGAATACCGCCGCCTGGTAGATTTCTTCCTGGTAGCAAAAGGCAGTTCGCCCCTGTACAATTTCCGCAGCAAAGCGCTTGGTTATGCGGTAAAGACATCGGCAGTTATTATACCTGCGCTTGCCTTGTCTATACATCAGTATGATATCAATTACACAGAAATGACCGGTAAATATGAAGTGAAGCGTGTATTCATAAACAACATAGATCAAACCCAGGCGCCCTGCCGCGACAGCGTGCTTACACATGTGTTTATCGACCGCTTCGACCTCGTTTTGGGTTACCCCGATTACCGCAACAAAGTAATTGGCAGATACAGATACAACCCGGCAACCAAACAAATTACCGTAGCATTTCATTACCCGGCTACAATGAAAGATACGCTTACAGCCACCATTACCCCCGGCACCGGCGAAATGAAAACGCTGATTGGAAAAATAGGAGGTAAGGAATTGAAAGTAGAGATGGCAAGGGTAGCCCCGGTGAATAATTAAGAATTTGAAAATTTGGCGATTTGAAAATGAGGTAATTGAAGGAATGGAGCTCCATTTTCAAATCTTCAAATTATCTCATCTTCAAAGCCCTTTTCATTCCTATCTGCACATCTGAAATCCGCATATCTGCACATTCATATTCTGCCAACCTGTCACCACAAAGTAATGCCTTCTGCAATGTTGCTATATTACTGCCAATAGTTAGCCATTTTTACTGCCAATTAAGTATTGGCACAACCCTTGTTAAATAGGTGGTAAGCACTTAATTAATAAAAAATCAATCATAATATGTCTAAAATAATTGGAATCGACTTAGGAACAACCAACTCCTGCGTTGCTGTAATGGAAGGTAACGAGCCTGTAGTTATAGCTAACAGCGAGGGTAAACGTACTACGCCGTCAGTAGTAGCGTTTGTAAACGATGGCGAACGTAAAGTTGGCGATCCGGCAAAACGCCAGGCTATCACCAACCCAACAAAAACTATTTCTTCTATTAAACGCTTCATGGGTAACCAGTTCAATGAGGTTACTAAAGAGGCTGATCGTATGCCATACCACGTAGTTAAAGGTGATAACAATACCCCACGCGTTGAAATTGGCGACCGTAAATATACACCACAAGAGATCTCTGCCATGATCCTTCAGAAAATGAAGAAAACTGCTGAAGATTTCTTAGGCCATGAAGTTACCGAAGCGGTTATTACCGTACCGGCTTATTTTAACGATGCACAGCGCCAGGCTACTAAAGAAGCCGGTGAAATTGCAGGTTTAAAAGTTCGCCGTATTATTAATGAGCCTACTGCTGCTGCCCTTGCCTACGGTTTGGATAAAGCACACAAGGACATGAAAATTGCCGTATTTGATTGCGGTGGTGGTACGCATGACGTTTCTGTACTTGAACTGGGCGATGGCGTGTTTGAAGTAAAATCTACCGATGGTGATACACACTTAGGTGGTGACGACTTTGACCAGGTAATTATTGACTGGATGGCAGACGAATTTAAAAGCGACGAAGGTGTTGATCTGCGTAAAGATCCAATGGCACTGCAACGCTTAAAAGAATCTGCTGAAAAAGCTAAAATTGAATTATCAAGCTCTACACAAACAGAGATTAACCTGCCATACATCAGCGCTGGTGCCGAAGGCCCTAAACACCTGGTTAAAACCTTAACCCGTGCTAAATTTGAGCAACTGGCTGATAGCCTGATTAAACGTACTATTGAGCCTTGCAAAACCGCGTTGAAAAACGCTGGTTACAGCACTTCAGATATTGATGAGATCATTTTGGTAGGTGGTTCTACCCGTATCCCTGCTATACAGGATGCCGTACAAAAATTCTTTGGTAAAGCGCCTTCAAAAGGTGTTAACCCTGATGAAGTTGTAGCTATCGGTGCTGCTATACAAGGTGGTGTATTAACCGGCGAGGTTAAAGATGTGTTGTTATTAGATGTTACCCCATTATCTTTGGGTATCGAAACTATGGGTGGTGTAATGACCAAACTTATCGAATCTAACACAACTATCCCAACCAAAAAATCTGAGACATTCTCAACTGCCAGCGACAACCAGCCATCTGTTGAGATCCACATTTTACAGGGCGAGCGCCCAATGGCACAGGGTAACCGTACCATAGGCCGTTTCCACCTGGATGGTATACCACCGGCACCTCGCGGTGTTCCACAGGTAGAAGTTACCTTTGATATTGATGCTAACGGTATCTTACACGTATCTGCAAAAGATAAAGCAACCGGTAAAGAGCAAAAAATCCGTATCGAAGCTTCTTCGGGCTTAACTGATGCAGAGATCAAAAAGATGAAGGACGAAGCTGAAGCTAACGCTGACTCTGACAAAAAGGCTAAAGAAGAAGTTGAGAAACTGAATGGTGCCGATGCCCTGATCTTCTCTACAGAAAAACAACTGAAAGAGTACGGTGATAAGATTCCTGCTGATAAAAAAGGCGCTATTGAAAGTGGCTTAGAGAAACTGAAAACAGCTTACTCAGCTAAAGACTTTGCAGCTATTGAAACTGCACAGGAAGAGTTGAACACTGCATGGACAGCAGCTTCTGAAGACATGTACAAAGCATCTGCAGATGGTGGCCAGCAACCTGGTGCCGGTGCACAAGGCGAGCCTCAGCAAGCAAACAATGCTGACAATGTAACAGATGTTGACTTCGAAGAAGTTAAATAATCTGCAATCTTTATAACACAAACCCCGGCTGGATCTTCCAGGCCGGGGTTTTGTTTTTTAGGGCGGTATGGTTCGAACAATCAAAAGCCTCACCTAATTGCGAAGCCTTCATACAATAATCTTCTCCCAAAGAGAGGAATTAAAATCCTTCTCTCATGGAGAAGGTGCCCCGTAGGGCGGATGAGACTTAAGTTCAGGTATGCTGTAACAGGAGCGGACGTGATTGTTCATTATCGTACAGATATGATTTTATGCAACTTGTTGTAAGTTAGTGCTTTAATTGATTGGCTCAAAATATGATGGTTAATCACACTGATCAGACTATCAAATAAAACGGTACCATGAATAACATCGACTTCAAAATCGCGCTTCGCACTTTTCTAAAAGGTAAATGGTATAATTTTTTAAATATTGCCGGCCTGGCCCTGGGTTTGGCGGCATTTATTTTTGTTACCCTGTATGTAGATAACGAAACCGGTTACGACCAATGGAACAAGAATGTTAGTCGCATTTTCCTGGTAGAGCGCGAAATGCCAAACGGGCCCTCGCCATACACACCCGGTAAATTAGCCGCGGCCATAAAAAGCCAGTGCCCTGAAGTTGAAGAAACAGGGCGTACCAATACTGCCTTATTTCAGCTGCCATTCTTTACACCCTCGGGCCGGTTTATTGTGAAAAAATGGGTTGGTGCCGATTATTCCCTTGCTAAAATATTAGGGGTTAAACCCAAAGGCTTTAACCTCGATCCTAAAAGTACCGCGCCAACAATTCTGCTATCCAAACACACCGCCCAGGCTCTTTTTCCGGGTGATAGTGCTATCCAGAACAAAACGGTAAATATGGCTTCCAGGAATGGTATGCCCATGAGCATAGCAGGCGTGGCCGAAGATGTACCCGGCAATACCAACTTAAACTTTGATTGTATAGGCTTTAGCCAGGATATTACGGAAGGGAAAGACCAGAGCTATGCCAACCAGATCTACCAAACGTACCTGCTGGTAAAGACGGGAACGGATGTTGATTTGCTTTCGAAAAAAATAGACAAGATCTACAAACAAGCCGCACTGGCAGATTCCGGCCAGGTAGCTAAAGAAGCGTTAAGGCTGTCTGCAGCCCCGGCTATTTATTTAGATCCGTTAGAAAACCTGCATCTGAAACCACACTACGGTTCGCATGTGAACGACCAGATAGTAAAGGGCCTGGTGATACTGGCCATCATCATCCTGATTGTAACAGCTGTGAATTTTACAAACCTGTATATCTCGCAGGCTAATAAGCGTTCCAAAGAGGTGGGGGTTAAAAAGGTTAACGGCATTATTAAAAGGCAGATCATATTGCAGTTTCTATTAGAAATCTTTTTGCAGTGCCTGTTTGCTTTAATTGTTTCCTTCGGGATAGTGGTTATAGGCTTGCCTTACTTTAACCAGTTATTGGGCGTAAACCTTTTAATCTCAGGCATAGGGGTTAAAATAATAGTGCAACTGGCAGTAACCCTTATCTCGCTTACCTTACTGGCCGGCATTTATCCATCCATAGTAATGGCAGGCTTTAAACCTGCTGAGGTGTTGAGGGGCAACCAGTTTACCAATGGCAATACGTTCTCTTGGATCCGGGGTTCTATAACAGTGTTGCAGTTTACTTTTGCAATCGGGTTTATCATCACGCTCATTGTAATCAACCAGCAGGTTACTTATATGAAATCTGAAAGCCCCGGCTTTACGGCTAAGCAGGTAGTTTATATTGATAACCTCAGCATCTATAACGATCCTAAGAAATTTGAAGCAGTACGTACCCGTATTGAAGCATTACCCGGTGTAAAAAATGTTACCATTGCCTCTAACGTACCGGGCGGTATCATTCCTGCAACGTACGAATATACGGTGCAGAACAAGGCGTATGCCATGCACTCCATCAGTGTTGATTATGGTTATTTTGAAACATTAAATATCGCCCTGAAGGAAGGCCAGGTTTTTTCCTCTTCTTTCCCGGTAGATTCGGCAAATGCGGTGATCAACGAAACTGCCGCAAGGACTATGGGTTTAAAGAACCCCGTGGGTGCGCGGGTAAAAGGCTGCGGCCGTGATTACCGGGTGATAGGTGTTATTAAAGATGTAAAAGCACAGGGCTTTGAACAGAACATTCAGCCAACCATTTACCTGATGAGCGATGGTTGCGGGCTATTGAAAACCCAGATCATGATCAGTGCGCAAAGCAACGCCATCCCGGGCATGCTCAGCACGCTAAGCCAACAATGGAGCAGTATCAACAAAATGGATGGCGATAATTTCAACTACCATTTCCTTGATGAATTATACGGGCAACTCTTTATCAAACAGGAGCAATTGCAATCTGTACTGGTATGCTTTTCTGCATTGGCCATATTTATCGCATCGCTCGGGTTTTTTGCATCTGCAGCACAGGCTATCCGTTTACGTATGAAGGAGATAGCCATTAGGAAAGTGTTTGGTGCAGATGGGCAACAGCTCATGGTAACGCTAAGCAAGCCATTCTTCTACATTGTTTTAATGGCAAATGTTATAGCCTGGCCCGTTTCTTTTATTGTAGCCAATAAATGGCTGGAAACCTTTGCTTACCGGGTACACATTTCCTTTGCCCCGTTTGCTATTGCCATGGCGGTATCTATTGCGATAGTTGCCGTAACCGTTTGTTTGCAAATTGTGCGGGCTGTAAGATTTAACCCGGCTGTTAAACTGAAGATATAGGGTGGTGGTATAATGTACAATCACGTCATAACAGTATTGTTAAAAAAGAGAAATATAGAATAATGGATTTCGAATGTCCAATATCGAAGTTCAACTTCAATATTCGATGTTGGATATTCCCTGTTCGATATTAATCAATCTTAGCTTTACAGCCCCTTCTTTATAAATTTATTCATGGCGATGAGCAACTCGCGGCGGCCGTTGCCGTTGTAATCTAAAAACACAAAGTGGTTGGCGTTGCGAATGGTGAGCTTCTTTCGCAAAGGCGCGTTCATCAGGCCGTCATAATAAGCTTCCACATCCACCGGGCGCGACCAGAAATCATTCTCGCTCCTAATTATCATCGTTGGTACGGTGATATCCTTTGCATCCCAGTACTTGCGGCCGTTGGCCATATAAAAAGCTTCTTTCCTGAAACCTCCCGGTACTTTCAACAGGTGCTCTTCATTAAAGCTAACAGCGCTTTTAGCGTAGGCCTTTATCATAACCGAATCGCCTTTAAGGGTAGTATCACTTTCGTTAACTCCGTTTTTCCAGATGTTGAGAACTGCCTGCTCGTTAGATTGCCGGTAAGCAGGGATGCTGTTATCGAACAGGGTAGTATCTGATGGATTAGCAAACGATTGGCTAAAAGTCCATGGAGCTTTTACACCATAAAGACTGTTGAGCACAACCAGATGCGCTACACGGTTATTATGCAGGCTGGTATAGTACGATGCCCAATGCCCGCCGGCAGCCCAGCCAAAAAGGTTTATTTTGCCGTTGGGGTTATTCTTTAAAATGTAGTTTACTACTGCATCAATATCAGCAGATGCTTCCTGGCAGGAACCTGCAACCAGGGCGGTATCGGCAAGATTGTAAGTAGGGCAGGTAGAGCGCTCCCATCCGCGGATGTTCATCACATATACGGTAAAGCCGGATAGCGCAAGCGATTTAGCAAAAGATGCATCGGGAACATCCAGATCAAATGAGGTGGTGCCACCTGTACCGCCATGGATAAGTAACAGCGGGAGTTTGCGTTGCGACGAATAAGTGTTCTCGGTGATCTTGCGTACCTGTAAACTCAGCTCGCCATTCGGGACAAAAAAATCGGTAGTTATGAAATTGCTTTGGGCAGAAACTGTGAAGATGTTAAACAGTAAAGCACAGATAAGTGCTAATGCAGGTAATTTGCTAAGCATAGTAAAGTACTAACTTCAATACGCGCTTAAAATTATGCTGTGGCGGTAAAATCAGGAAATAAGGTTGTTTACTTTTTCAACCAGTTCGGTAAGGTCAAACGGTTTATTAATGATGGCATCGCAGCCGTAGGCAAACAGCTCGGCATCCCTGCTGATGTAGGCAGAAAAAATAATAACAGGTACATTACCAAATTTTGGATGAGATTTTATTTGCTTGCACAATTCGCCGCCGTTGGTGCCGGCCACGCGAAAATCAAGGATCACCAGATCGGGTGCGAAGCTTTCAACCAGCGGCATAACTTCCTGGCTCTCGCCTACGCTCATTACCTCAAAATTTTCGTAGGTGAGGGTTTCGTGCACAATTTCCAGGATATCCTGGTTGTCATCCAATACTAAAATACGCTTTACCATAAAAATTATTTAATAAACTCCCAAAAGCCGAAAAAGGTATTTAAAGTATCTGAAAAAAGTTCAATCAATATAAATAAAAGGGGGATAGGGCACAAAAAGGCTTTCGGTAAAAAAGCATCCAAAAATACTACAAATATTTGAATTACAAAAGACGTGTAAAGATGTCCCAATAGCTATTTGTATTATTATGGTTGTATAATAGTTAAGGAATAACTAACGGAAGACTAAGTATTTATTAGGAAGGGGAATCGGAAGAACAGGGCACAAAAAAAACCGCGGCTGGTAACCGCGGTTTAAAATATGTTTGTATTTATTAATAAGGATATGCTTTACCCGGGTGTGCTCTTTTCCAGGCGCGGCGGCGTTCCAGCCATGCGGCGTGTTTCTTTTTCTGTTCGCGCTTGCGGGCTTCGTTACCAATAATGTAACCACCACCGGCACCTATAGCACCGCCAATAATGGCACCGCCTGCGTTTTTGCCAATTAAAGCACCTGCAACAGCACCACCGGCACCACCAATAATAGCGCCTTTACCCTGTTTACTTATCCCTTTTTTTTCCTGGGCCTCAGCATTAAAATTTACAGTTGTAGTTAATGCTACAATAAGGCCGCTAAATATGATCAACTTTTTCATAGGAGTTTCTATCTAATAATATATTAAACCATAACAAATAGCAAGCCGTAAAGCTTACACAGTAATAGAGTGCTAAAAACGCCTATGGTTTAATATGATTATTTCAAAAATGTAGTTACTGCGTTAGAAAACTGTATAGTTTTAGATGCACTGTTATGGTCGCCGGGTACTGTCGCCATTTTTGAATTTGGGATAAGCTTCTGTAGGTCTGCCACATCGCCGTTGGTGGTATCCTCGGTCCCGTCTATCAGTAAAACGGGTATTTTAACCTTTGCGAGTTCTTTGGGGCTGGTAGATGGCTGATGTTTTTGTTGCATAGCCAGGGCCGTTTTATCAAAGGGGTTTTTGTTGATCCATGTCATCATATCGTCTACATCATGCAGGGTGGTGTCACCTCCCAGCGCTTTCCAGGCGTGGATGCGGCGTTGCCAGTTGGGGTTGGTATAATCGGCACCCATGCCGCCCATTACAGCCTTGTGCACCCGTTTATCCAGCACCATTACCCGCGAGGTAATAATAGAGCCGCGCGAATAACCAATAACATTATACGCTTTTACTTTAAGGCTGTTTAGCAGGCCGATAACATCTTTAGCCTCGGCATCGTTTGCATAACCCGCGTCGGTATGTGGCTTGTCGGATTTACCGTTGCCGCGCATATCCAGCAATATTACTTTGTAACCCTGTTTAAGCAAATCGTTATAAAGCGCACCGTTTTTCCAGCCCTGGCTGGTGCCGGTGAAGCCGTGCAGCATCACCACGGGGTAGCCCTCACCCTTTACCTCGTAGTAAATCTTTGTACCATCAAATGAAGTATAAAAACTTCCTTCAGCAGGTGCCTGGGCATAAAGGCTGCCGCCAAGCATCGCGCAGCAAAACGCTAACAAACAAAAGATCTTTTTCATCATAACAGGGTTTAAATAAACACGTTCAGGATAAGCACTCCAGCCAGACCCACAAATGCCACAATAGTTTCCATTAACGACCACGACAGGATGGTGTCCTTTATCGTAAGGTTAAAATATTCTTTATACAGCCAGAAACCAGAATCGTTCACATGGGAGAAGGCCAGGCTGCCCGCACCAATGGAAAGCACCATTAAATTAGGATTGATGCTGGGGTCACGCAACAACATGGAGGATACAATGCCTGCAGCTGTTAGCCCTGCAACAGTTGCCGAGCCCAGGCTCACACGGATAATTGCCGCTATCAGCCAGCCTAAAAACAGCGGCTGCAGGTTAAATGCTTTAAGGCTATCAGCAATCTGATTGCTTATGCCACTATCGGTAAGTACCTGCTTAAACGCGCCCGAGCCACCGATGATGAGCAGGATGAGCGAAATATCTTTAATAGCATCGCCATAAGTAGTGCCAAGGCTGCCCATGCTTTTGCCCTGCTTTATACCAAGGGTGTACGTGCCAACAATAAGAGCTATCAGCATTACGATGGATGGATCGCCAATAAAGGAAACCACTTTTACCACATCAGGGTTTTTAATGCCCAGGTATGGGAACGCCGCGGTAATCATCAGCAGTATAACGGGCAGCAAGGCGGTAAAAAAGCTATTGCCCGCGCCGGGAAGTTTTTCTTCGGGAAGTTCTTCGGCACGGAAGGTGGCCAATGGCTCGGATGGGATCTTTTTAAGAAACTGCGCAAACAACGGGCCGGCAATAATAATGGCCGGTACCGCTATAATGAGGCCATATAACAGGGTTAAGCCCATATCGGCATGAAACAGCACCACCAATGCCGATGGCGAGGGGTGCGGCGGTAAGAAGCCGTGTGTTACCGATAGGGCCGACAGCATGGGTAAGCCAATATAAACCGCGGGTAGCTTATACTTATATACCACCGAGAAGATGAGCGGCACCATCAGCACAAAGCCAATACCGTAAAAAAGCGGGATGCCAATTACAAAAGCAGCAGCAACCAAAGCCAGCTGAATATACTTAACACCAAAAGCATTTACCAGTACCCCTGCAATACGCTGTGCTGCCCCGCTGGTAGCCACCAGTTTGCCCAGCATGGCGCCTAAGCATATAATAATAGCCAGCGAACCTAAAGTATCGCCCAGGCCCTTTTGTACCGATGAGGTGATTTTACCCAGCGGGATCCCTAAACACAGGCCTGCGGCTATAGATATGATAAGAAACGCCAGGAAAGGGTTTACCTTGGCCCAGCTTACCAGCAAAATGAGCAGTATGATGCAAAAGAGGATAACCAGCATTGTAAAATAAATTCAGAAGGTTTATAATGTGCCGCCTTGCACAGGTGAAGGCTCAACTAAAGTAACAACATTTAATTGAAATGACATATACGGAAGGAAAATTAACGGGCAGTTGATGCTGTGCAAATGAGGAGGCGCAGCCCTTTTAATTTACAAATGCCTGCTTTTTTAATGCATTTAAAAAAGCGTACTTTGTAACAGCTTATGACCAAACAACGCTACTACCTCCTTATCCTTATATTGGGTTCACTAACGGCGTTAGGGCCGTTTTCTATTGATATGTACCTGCCCGGTTTTCCGGCTATTGCAAAATCGCTGCATACCACTACCGAGAATGTGGCGCTCTCCCTATCCAGCTTTTTTATAGGCATCTCTGCAGGGCAACTGCTTTACGGGCCTTTGTTAGACAGGTTTGGCCGCAAGAACCCCTTATATTTTGGCCTGGCGCTTTACATCGTAGCATCCATTGGTTGTTATTTTTCCGATAGCATCCAGATGCTCATCATCATGCGGTTTATACAGGCGGTTGGCAGCTGCGCGGCCGGTGTAGCATCTATGACTATGGTACGAGATATTTTCCCGCTGGAAGATAACGCCAAGGTTTTTGCCATGCTGATACTTGTGCTGGGCGCTTCGCCGCTTATTGCGCCTACCGTTGGCGGTTACGTAAGCGAAGCCTTTGGCTGGCAGCTGATATTTATTATACTGGCGGTAATTGCAGTGCTCATAAGCCTTGCTGTAATCTTCTTCCTGCCGGAAAGTTATCAGCCCGATCCTACCTATTCGTTAAAACCTGCACCCATCATTAATAACTTTTTAACCGTTATCAGAACGCCACAGTTTTATACCTATACCTTTTGCGGTTCGCTGGCCTTTGCAGGGTTGTTTGCTTATATATCGGCATCGCCCATTGTTTTTATGGAGGTGTTTAAAGTAAGCGGTAAAGCCTACGGATGGATCTTTGCTTTACTATCTGTCGGGTTTATAGGTTCCAGCCAGGTGAGCCGCTTTTTGGTTAACAGATATAAAAGCGAGCAGATTGTGAATACAGCGCTGATAGCAATGGTTGCCATTTCGGTAATATTTTTAGCTGGCGCGCTGCAGAACTGGCTGGGCTTAGTAGGTACTATTTTTATGATATTTGGTATGCTCTGCTGTGTTGGCCTCATCAGCCCAAATACATCTGCACTGGCATTGGCCCCGTTTGATAAAAATGCAGGTACAGCATCATCGCTGTTAGGTGCTACACAGATGGCCATAGGTTCTGTGGTATCAGTAGGGGTGAGTATGTTTAAGGCCAAATCTGCCGTGCCTATGGCATCTATTATTATTGCATCCAGCGTGTTGGCTTTTTTGATCTTGGTTGTCGGCAAGCGCAATATCAAAACCAAAGTGGAGGCTAAAGCCGGGCAGGGGATGGCTGCGCATTAACTTTTTTGGATTATACCGATTGAGAACTGATTTCACCGATTGATTTTGTTGGAATTATACCGATTGAGAATTGATGCATTTATTCACTATCTAATTCACCACTTCACCACTACTGCTACCTCACCGCAGTCACTCTTGACCCTTCTTCGCCGAGGGTTGCAAAAATAATTTTGTTATCAGTTAATTCTGATACGGCGAAAAGGAACTTACGGGTTTTGTCACCGGGAAGAGCTTCTGTTACTATGATGTTCTGATCGCTTACAGTGTAGGTGCCATGCGAGAGTTCTTTCCCGCTCCATACTATTTGCATGGTGCTGTTTTTATTGAACACGATGTAGGGCTTCTGTTCGTCTATCTCAAAACTTTTCAAGCTGTCTGATGGGTAGGCCGGGTGTTCTACCCTTGTATATTTCCATTTTCCGTATAGCTTTTCGGGCTTAATGCTTGGTTTGCATGCTGCTAAGCTTAACAGTAGTATAACTGTAATTAGTGCATTTTTTTTCATAGTGAATAGAATTTTGAACAGTTTATTTGATGAGCCCTTTGGCAAACATAAACCATACCTGTGGATTTATAGCAAGTTACTCCATTGTGGAATATTTGCGCGCATGGCATCAGCATTGTTTCAACGCTTACGTGCTAAAACGGTTTTTAACCTTTTTATAGAAAGATACTGAATAAACTTTTATACAAATCGCTTCAAACCTTCACTCATGATAGCTGGTGTTAAAAAAGTACCTATACTGCGTTACGGACTAATTGTATTACTTATTGTTGTGCTGTTTGGCAGCGCTATTTACCTGTACCTGCATTACAGCAAGGCCGAAAAAATTCGTACCAGTTTTGTGCAGATGATAAACGCGCGCGAGAACTCCGCACTTATTGATAGTTGTATCATTGAGCTTTACAGCGCCGATAACAGCAGCCGCATGTATGCGCTTACCACCAAAAAGCCTTATTTTAACACCTTTGCCCGGCAAATAAAAAATGTGCACGGCATTATTAATACCATAAATGCCAATAATAAAAGCAGCGCCAGCCTGGCACAGGATAACGAGTTGGGTAACCTCATCAGCGAGAAAACGTTAAAAACCGACAACTACATTAAACTGATGGCCTTAACCGATAGCCTGCTAAAATCGGCACGGAAGATAACTTTGTCTTTCAAGGATGCAAATAGAAAGTATATAAACCAGCCTGTGATCAGGCGTGTTAAAACCGAGATCCACGTTGATACTATAAAGCCGGTAGTTAAACCTGCCGAACCTCAGCCCAAAAGGAAATTCTTTGCGCGCCTGTTCGGTATAGGTAAAAAGAAAGAGCGTGAAGCCGAGTTGGCAAAGCAACAGCCCGTACTGGTGCAGCGTACTACCGATACCACCATTACTACCATGACACCCACCCCCAAGGTAGCTAAGGTGTACAAAAACTATTACAGCAAACTGTATGAGGCCAACAACAAATTGCGCAATAACGAGCGCGAGATGCTGGAGATAAACAACCGCCTCATTAGCCAGATCATCGCCAGTCTGAAGAAGTATAAAATGGCAGAGCAGCAATATATATATGCCAGCAAAACAGAACTGAACAGCAACCTTGCCACGGTGTTGTATGAATTTAAGCGCCTTTCGGGCTTAATGTTTATCCTGCTTACCGTGGTGGTAGTGGTAATATTGTATAACATCTGGAAGATCTTTAAAAACGAGGAGGAGATGGTGGTTTACACCGAAATGGCCGAGAACTATGCTCACTCTAAGAGCCGTTTTATGGCCAGCATGAGCCACGAGATCCGCACACCGCTCAACTCTATCATCGGTTTTTCGGAGCAGCTTACGCAAAGCAACCTTACCGAAGTGCAGGCCGAGCAAACTAACGCCATCCGCAACTCATCAAAAATGCTGCTGGATGTAGTGAATGAGATACTGGATTTCAGCAAGTACGAAACCGGGAAGATGAATTTTGAAGTATCGCCGTTTAAACCCTACGAGGCCATTGCCGAAATTGCAGATAGCATGCAGGTACAGGCCGGTAAAAAAGGTATCAAGCTTACCCATCAGCTCGATTTTAATAAGGAGCTATGCCTGCAGGGTGATTACTTCCGCCTGAAACAGGTTATTATGAACCTGGTGAGCAATGCCATTAAGTTTACCCCGCGCGGGCAGGTATTTATTAATGCCTTTGTTACCGATAGTAAACAACCCGGCTTTAATGTTTTAAATGTACATGTGCGGGATACAGGTTTGGGGATTGATAAAGAACACCTGCCATTTATATTCGATGAGTTTTCGCAGGTTACTGCGGCGCAAAAGGCAACCACCACGCCGGGTACCGGTTTGGGGCTGGCCATTGTGAAAAAGATCATAGAACTGCAGGGCGGTACCATTAAGGTAACCAGCAAGGTGGGCAAGGGCTCTATCTTCAGCTTTAAACTGCCGATGGAGGTTGGTGCTATGCAGCAGTGTGTAACAGAAGAAGCTGCAGAAATTAACCCGGCAGAACTGGTAGCCGGCAGGCACGTACTGATAGCAGAAGATAACAAGCTGAACGTGCTGCTGGTAAGCACCATTCTTAAAAAATGGAAGATAACGTTTGACGTGGCATATAATGGCCGGGATGGTTTGCAGCTGTTTGAAGACCACCCCTACGATATCATACTAACGGATATTGAAATGCCGGAGATGGGCGGGATAGAATTTTCACAAGTGGTGCGTGCCAACGGTAACCAAACGAAGGCTGCCATACCTATACTGGCATTAACCGCCAATGTGATGAAAGAAGACCGCGACAAATACCTTTCGGTTGGGATAACGGGTGTGGTACTTAAACCATTCTCTGAAAAAAACCTGATTGATAATATTGCAGCTGCGCTAAGCAACCGCAATATGTTAGTGAGCAGTTAAGCTACCAGTAATTTTACTTGCTTTTTTTGGAAGGTTTGTTGATATTATCCTCTGCCTTTTTTACCTCATCTTTTTCGCTGAGGGGGCCTTCGGTTTTTAACTCTTTTGATGATGCAGGCTTTTGGGTAGCCGCGTTTTTACTCTGGGTTTTTTCTGTTGAAGTTGCCATGTGAATGCTCCTGTTTATAGAAATAACTTTCGGCACGTTAAAAAGTTTATAAAATTTAACATGTTCAAATGATGTAAAACAGGTGTTCATTTTTATTTGGGTGAACACTTTTGAACATGTTGAACACTGTTGAACACAACTAGGAAGAAAAAAAATCAAAATTATTTACTAAAAAGAAATATTTCAGAAGATTCACCTAATTTTGTAAAACGGCGCAAAACATAAATACTTTATGTTTTGGCGGGAGCTGCCAAAACTATCGACATAAAAAAACGCCTGCATTTTTGGATGCAGGCGCTTTTAAATATTTCATTTTTTTAGTTGGCGTAGTTCGGTTTTCAGATCGTTTATCTGTAAGCGGGCCTGCCTGTTCTCCAGGTAAAAGTAAATGGCACATGCCAGGAAGATCTTGCCTAAAACAAATACCCCTGCAAAGATCCATTTCCACGATTTATGCACCTTCATGTGGCTGGATTCCGACTCTACTTCTATAAACTGCGAGCCGTTACCCGTTTGTTTAAAGTTTTGGTAGTTATTGTCCTCCCTGTCCTGCGTATAATGTTTTGGGTCGTAATCCGGGCGGAGAATCAGTTCATCAATGGTGTCGGAAATCTTGTCCCAGGTACGTTCTGGCGGTGCTACGGCCATTTGATGGGCAATGTGTTCCATATCCAGTTCCAGTTGTTGCAGGGCAAAGTTTATTTCGGGATATTGCGCCTTCATGTACATCAACTCCTGTACCTCCGCTTCGGTAGCAGAACCGGTTACATAGGCTTCTAAGATGCCGCTATCTATGTACTGTTGCTGTATCATTACGCTGGTTTCTGATGATGTTGAACGATTCTTTCAATATACGACGTATCTCCTCTTGCGGTTTTTTTAATTCGGCAGCCAGCATAGCCGTGCTTTTACCATGATAATGCAGGCCGCAAAACACATGTTGCTGCTCGGGGCCCATCAGGGCTACAAATTTATTGTTATGTATAACAGCGCCGTTTGGCTTAACATCAGTATCGGCACATTCTTCAAAAGATGTTGTAAATGCGGCCAGTTTTTTACGGGCTATCATCTGCAGCTGGCAAAAGGTATTAACGCCCGGTTTAGATATTGATTGTATATCGGCAAACTGCAACTGGTTAAAAATATCTACCAGGTATTGCTCGGCTACCGGCTTGCTTTTTACTACCTCAAAAATATAACCCAGTAACTTATCGGCATAGCTGTTGTACAAACTTTGTTTGGTTTGCACAGTACCTGCGGGGGAAGCACCGGTATTTGTTAACTGCGGTTTCAAATGAGTATTAACTGTTTGGGGTAATCAAAAATACGTTATAATAAATTTTTTAGCGAATAAAAGTAAGTATTAAATACAATAATTCAGTTAAAAAAATTTCTTCATTTGTTATTTTGGGCTGATTATAAAATATTGCAACTGTTAAATTTAGTTAAATGCTTTTAGCTATTTATGCTACAGCACGCAAATTTTATTAAGTTTAAACCATGCTGAGGTATTTATTAATCATCTGGCTTTGCCTAACCGCTACTATTGTATGCGCCCAAAGTAATTTAAAAGGAAAGGTATTTGAAAACAAAACCCGTATTGGCCTCGCCAACATATGGGTAGAGAACCTCAACAGTAAGCGCAATGCCTTTTCTGATAAATCGGGCAACTTTACCATCCCGGCAAAAAATGGCGACCTGATATTATTTAAAGGCTTTGCTTATAAGAACGATACGCTGCTGGTAACGGGCACTAACAATATCGAGGTTTTTTTAGATCCGCAGCAGATAGCGTTAGACCAGGTGAACGTTACCACTACCGAAATTGTTAAAATGAACACCTACTACGACCCACAATTTCATGGGCAACCGGTGGTATACCACCGCGATAGCAAAGGTAACTACGATGGCGGCGTTACCCTGCGTATGTGGTACTGGAAAAAAGGCGAAAAGAATAAAGCCAAACTGGATAAAAAGTTAAAAGATTTTGATACGATGGATCGCATCCACGGCGTGTTTACCCCGCAGATCATCGGCAAATATGTGCCCCTTACGGGTGAGGATATGGATAATTTTATAGCCCTCTACACACCATCGGTAAAAGTATTCTCTAAAAAAGATTTTAACCTGGCGCAATACCTCAACGATAGCTACAAGCAATACCTTGCACTGCCTCCTGAAAAGCGCAAGATTCAGCCCTTTATTGAGTAATTCTGCTTAAGCTTTAATGATAGAAATGCCGGTACCCAGGGCCACTGCATCTTCCACTACACCTGCAAACTGATCTTTTACAAAGGGTAGCTTATCGGCATACTTGCGGGCGTAAAAACTTATAAAAGTTGCTGCTAAGGCAGATGCCCCACCTATCAGAATACCATTAACCACACTTTGGCGGTTGGCCTTAAATATGGTAGCGCCAACAAATGCACCCGATGCCACGCGGGCCAGTAATTGCGGCAGTATGATCCTGTCGGGCCCGTTAGGGAGTTTATCGCCGGTAATTTCGGCTACAGAAAGCAGCTTGGTGATTACAGCAGTAACAGGCAGTTGAATAAAACGCAACGACGAGCGTGATAAAGCCGGGTTAGGGTGGTTGCTTAAATAATGACTGGCTACTGCCGGCGCTAAAGTTGCCCGCATGCCTGCCACGGCGCCCAATCCTATAGTTTGCAATATTACGCTGTTGGTTTTCATAGTACTATGTGTTAATGTATAAGTTTATCAACAGCATAGCATGGCTATAGTTTCAATTATTTTAGGGCTGCTTTCACCACGGGCAGCAATTGCTGTACCCATTGGCTGTACATTTTGCCTGATGGATGCAAACCGTCGGGCGCTATCAGCGCAGGGTCGGTAGCGGCTATGCGCGATGATGCGGTAATATCGATATAGCTAACATCGGCCTTCAGTGTTTCTTCTTTATTGATAGCGTTAAACTGGTCTATCTCGCGGCCAATCTGGGCACGGTCGCGGCCTTCGGCGTAAGGTGTAACACCCCAGTCGGGTATCGAAACTACAAAAACGTGGTTTTTACCAGCCTTTGAATGGGCAATAGCAGTTTTAAGCAGCTGTACAAATTCGGTGCGGTATTGGGTTTGGCTGTAACCGCGGTACTGGTTGTTTACGCCAATCAGCAGGGTAACAATATCGTATTGGGCATCCTTCAGGTTGCGGTTGTTAATAGCGTTGATAAGGTCGCCGGTGGTCCAGCCGGTAACGGCAATAATATCGGGCTGGCCGGTAAGGTAGCTGGCTGCATTAAGCAAAGCCGAAAGCTGAAACGGAAACGATTCGCTTGCTGATACCGATTGGCCGATTGTGTAAGAATCGCCAAGGGCCAGGTACGTAAGCGAGCCGGGAGTATTATTGCTGGGCGTTGTAGTTACTGGCGGTGTTGTGCTCACAGGTATTGGTAACGATTTTTTTGAACAGGCAGCTATTACACTGCTGATTAATATAATTGATAGTATGTTCCTCATATAACCTCCATACCAAACAATACGGAAATATGCCTGGTAAGGATTTTTTTAACTTCATTTATATCAACTTCATAACCCAATTCTTTTTGCATAGAGGTTACCGCTTTATCATCAATTCCGCAGGGCACTATGTTTTTAAAATAATCCAGATCGGTATTAACGTTCATAGCCAGCCCATGCATGGTAACCCAACGGCTGCAGCGTACACCCATAGCGCAGATCTTGCGGGCCTTATCATTATCGCCATCAAACCAAACCCCGGTATAACCGGGGTAACGGCCGGCGGTTAAGCCATAATCGGCCAGGGTGAGTATAACGGCCTCCTCCAGCGTGCGCAGGTAGAGGTGGATATCGGTAAAAAAATTATCAAGGTCTAAAATAGGATAGCTTACTATTTGTCCCGGTCCGTGGTAGGTAATATCGCCGCCACGGTTAATGGGGTAATACACCGCGTTCTTTTCTTTTAGTCCGGCTTCATCCAGCAATAAATGCTCGGCCTTACCGCTTTTACCCAAAGTGTACACATGCGGGTGTTCGCAAAGTATTAAATAATTGGGGGTGATGGTATCCTCAGCAGTTTCGTCGCCAGCGGCTACCAATGCCTGCCTGTTACGGATCTCGGTTTTTAGTTTAACCGTTTCGGCGAAAAGGGTTTCCTGCCTTTCCCATGCCACTTTATAGTCTGTTAATCCCCAGTCCTGCAGAATTACCTGTTTGTTCTTCATCTTAAAATTATGCCTTCACGTAGCCTATCATGTAATCCTCGTATTGCAGGTAGCTAACTTCGTAATTATTATTAACGTTACCCTTTTGCAGTTTAGCATCAACTACGCCATGCCCTTCAAACGCGAAGGCTTGCAGCGAAATGTTATCTAAAAAGGAAACTTCTTTTTGGCCGTAACACTTGTAAATGGCCTCTTTGGCGCACCAGCAAACGTAAAGCTGCTCGGCCTTATGTTTTTCTTCGATAAAAGCACGCTCCCTGTCGCTCATGAATTTATGGGCAATACGCTCTACCTTTTGCTTTACCTGCTCAATATCTATCCCAACCGGGCTGGTTTTGCTGATCATCACCGCGGCGTAATCAAAAGAGTGGCTTAACGAGATATGATAGGGCAGGCTCACCAGGTAAGGTTTGCCATGTGCATCAACCTTGCAATCGATGTATTCTTGGGTACCCAGCATTTTGCGTAATAGCACGCGCGTGCCCAGCCAGTGCAGGTAGCGTTTGCTTTTGCTTAGCTGTTTGGTAAAGGCCTTTTCGTCTTCATCCAGCTGCAACTGGTTATATAGTTCATCCGCACCCTCCTCTATCCGCCACAGGGCAAACTCTGTGTCATCATCAATTTGGTGCCGGTACGCTATAGCCATAAAGTAAAATTGCGAAAAGGAAAACAAACTTGTATCAAATAAATATAATAATTCGTTTTTATGACGATAGCGGGTGTAACTATCTACGTATATATTACGTCATACCCTTACTAAACAGTAACATAAAGAATTATCACAATGAAAAGAATATATATAGCCGCAGCCATTTTAATAGCCGTAGCACTTACAGAAAGCTGCCGCAAATTGCAGATTGGTGCAGGGGAAGTGGGGCAAATGAAGGTGTTGAAAAAGTAAGTGCTTCTGTTTGTGCGGGTGGGTTAATAAGCATCAGTCTGCTCTTGGCCGCAGAGGCCCATTACGTTTTTCGTAGTTTTTGTTTTTTAAGGTACTCAAGAGGGCTTCGCCGTTTGATGCATCAAAAGTAACAAAAATGCTTTTTACAGTAAGGCTTCTTTGCGCACGAGGCCTTTGCCCTGCAGCACGGTCAGAACCACGGGCTGGGAAAGTTTGCCACTTTGCCTCGCACACACTGCCCCGCCCTTCTGCAAAATATCCCTATGCCCCTGCAGCCGCACAACCCACCATTATTCTGCCCGCCCTCACCCGAAGCTGAACTGCGAAAGGAGGAAAAGAAAAACATTCATTTAAACTATTAACGAGAAAAGAAATTCTGTCAATTCAATAAATTCGTTTAATTCGAGTTCAAGACAAATGAGCTTGGAAAACCTAACGAAGCCCTCAAAAAACCGGCATCAGTAACGCACGGGTGGCATAAGCTCTGAAACACCACTAACTTTAATAGTGCGGAACGTGGCCGGCACTTTCTTTTGGTTACTTTTCTTTGGTGCCAAAGAAAAGTAACTACCACTGACGATCCTATTAACTCACCCGTGCAAATAAAGCACTAATATCTTCAACCCCTTTTCATACCGTTATCACCTGATTTGCCGAATAATACCGTAACTCGATAATATCATTAGGGATTGGTTTGGTGTTCCATTCTTTATGAATGGTAAGCGCTGCGCCTACTGCCGAAGCCTGCGCCATAGATGCGGCGAATACTTCCATTTGCGGGAATGAGGCCGCCAGCAGGTGCATAAAAATGCTGTTTTTGCCAAAACCGCCATCTACAAAAATCCTTTTTACAGGTGTGTCTTTTAACACCAGGTTGGTAGATGCTATCTGCAGGCGTACCAGATTGAGTATAAGTTGATGGTAGGCTTCCAGAGCGTTCTTAAAGTTAGAAAGGTTGCGCTCGGCGAAGGGAATGTTCTGCGGAATCTCTGCAGTTAAATGCTGGATGATCTCCGGGTCGAAGGTTACATTTCTAAAATTGCTGGTATCACCCGGGAAATGTTCGGTAATACGTTTTACGCCTTGCTCGTGTTCATGGCCGGAGAATAAGCGGGAAGCTTTAACCGGTTTGCCCTGGTATTGCAGGTAACACAGGCAGTCCTGTTTCAATTCTTCGGCCGTAAGGGGCGATGAATTGAATGGGTTTAAGCTGATACACCAGGTACCCGATGAAATAAGCACAAAAGGTTCGTGAAAGTTTACCAGGTACGGTATCAGCGCTGCCGAACTATCGTGCAGCCCTACGCCGATATGATAATTAGCACCGGGGATGAGCGGTTTGGTGATGAAGTTTGCGGGCTGGATAGGGGCCAGTTTTTCGGTTAATCCTTCCTGCGCTATCCATTCATGGTATTGGTTCTTTTCAAAATTCCACATGCTGGTGTGGCAGCCAATGCTGGTAAGATCTGAATAAGATTTGCCGGTAAGCAGAAAGCTAAGGTATTGCGGCAGGTGCAAGGCATATTTTACTTTGCTGAAAATGGCCGGCTGCTCGTGCTTAAGCCGGTACAATTGAAAGGCGGAATTAAGGCTGCCCAAAACCGGCGATGCGGTTTGGATGCTTACCTGCTCCTCGCCGCCATATTTGGCGTAGAGCTGTTTGCTGAGCTCCTCAGGGTAAGGTTTCAGATAGTTGTAAAGCGGACAAACCGGCACGCCGTCCGCGCCCACGTAAACCAGGCTTGCCCCATAGGCCGAAAAATTAATCGCCCTGATCTCGAACTGCCCCATCCGGAAGATCTCGTTCAGCGAATCGAACACGGAAAGGCGCAGGCTCTCCAGGTTTTCGCAGGCGAAGCCGTCCTCATCAACCGTTTCTAAAAAGCGCGCGGTACGTTCAAAAACTATCTTGTAGTTCTCATCAAACAGGAAGAGCTTTTTGTTGGTTTTGCCAACATCAAAAATCGCTGCTACAGGTATCAGATCCATATAAGCGTTGTTTATAAGCCGGTGGCTACTGTTTTTAACCCACGTTCTTTTACCAGGTTTTCTCGTACTTTTAAATTTCTGTAGGCGGCAATCGGGTCAATGCTGCCACCGGCGCGCAGGCGTGCTTCTGCCAGCAGCGGGCGAACATCCGTGCGGTAGGCTTCCTGTAAAATTTCCTGGGCGGCGGCCACATCGTTGCTTTGCTGTGCTTTTACTAATGCCGCTTTATCAACCAGTAAAGCCTGTGCGTAAGCTATCTTAATAGCTTGTACAGATTGCAGCAGGTCCTCAATCGGGTCCTTTACGTTGTGCGATGCATCTATCATCCAGCCAATATCTGTTGCGTGTACCATGCCGCGGGCGTCCATACCTTCTACCAGTTCGTTAAAAATCAGGAAAAGCTGGTAAGGGTTTATGCTGCCTACGGTAAGGTCATCATCTCCGTATTTAGAGTCGTTGAAATGGAAACCGGCCAGTTTGCCTTCCATCAGTAGTAAAGAAACGATCTGCTCTATATTGGTATTTGGCAAATGGTGACCCAGATCTACCAACGTGCTTGCTTTAGCGCCTAATTTAGATGCCAGCAGGTACGATTGGCCCCAATCGCCAATAGTGGTAGAGTAAAAATTCGGTTCAAAGGGTTTGTATTCTATCCAGATCTTCCAGTCCTCCGGCAGGGCTGTGTAAATTTCCTGCAGGCTTTCCAGGGTGTTTTGGAACGCGTTCCTGAAATTTAATTGGCCCGGGAAATTCGATCCATCCGACAACCACACCGACAGTGCCTTGGAATCCAGTTGAACACCGTAGTTGATCACCTCGATATTATGTTCAACCGCCTGCCTGCGTACATCCTTATCCACATGGTGCAGCGAGCCGAATTTGTAACTGTGTTTTTGATTGGCCTGATCCTGAAAGGTGTTGGAATTAACCGCATCAAAATGCAGCCCCAGGTGCGCTGCCAAAGCTTTCACCGTTGGCGCATTATCAGGAATATCCCAGGGGATGTGCAGCGAAATAGAGTTGCTGGAACGGTTAAGCGCGTGAATCAACCCCACATCTTCTATCTTTTCTTCCAGGCTGCGCGGCTCGCCGCCGCCAGAGAAACGGCCGAAGCGGGTACCGCCCGTGCCCAGTGCCCAACTTGGTATAGCTATATTAAAGGCAACCAGTTTCTGAATAACCTCCTCGGTGTTGCCCACTGTTTCGGACAAGTATTCAAACTGGCGCTGATGTTTTTTTATCGACTGCTGATTTAAATCGGCAATAGCATTCTTCTCTAATTGCATAAACAGGTAGTATAATGTAAATAAAAGCCGGTGGTCAGCCGGCTGTTAGGGTTTTAGAAAAATATTAGCGTACAAATGCCGTGGCCACACCGCCATCAACATTTAGCACGTTGCCGGTAGATTTGCTGAGCAAACCGCCTACAAAGGCAAAACAAGCATTCGCAATATCATCCGGAAGGATCACTTCGTTTAATAATGTGCGTTTAGCATAGTAAGCAGGCAATTCATCCACGGTTACACCATACGCTTTAGCACGGCCCTCGGCCCATCCGCCGGCCCATATGTTGCTGTCGCTTATCACTGCATCAGGGTTAACCACGTTCACACGGATCTTATCGGCACCTAATTCAGCCGCATTTAGCCTGCTAAGGTGTAATTGCGCCGCCTTGGCGCTGCCATAACCGGCATTGTTAGGGCCGCTTACCAAAGCATTCTTGCTTACAATATTAATAATATCGCCGCCGGTATCCTGCTTTTTCATTACTTCTACCGCCGCCTGGGTAATCAGGAACTGGCCCTTTACCAGCACATCGTATAAAATATCCCAGTCTTTCTCCTGGTGATCGGCAATGGTTTTGGAGATGGAAAGGCCCGCGTTGTTCACGATCAGATCTACCCCGCCAAAGGCTAATGTGGCCGTTGCAAATGCATCAGCTATCTGGTCGGGCTTGGTAACGTCTAATATGGCGGTAGTGTAGCTGTCTTTACCGTACTTGCCTTTAAATTCTTCGCCGGCACCTGCAAGGCGTTCGGCGTTCATATCGTTCAGGATAACTACGGCGCCTTCTTCTACAAATTTTTTGGCAATGGCCTTGCCTATGCCGCCTGCGCTGCCGGTGATTAAAGCAACACGGCCCGATAATGCCTTTGGTTTTGGCATGCGCTGTAGTTTGGCTTCTTCCAGCAACCAGTATTCAATATTAAATGCTTCCTGGCGGGGCAGGGAGGTGTATTCAGAAATAGCCTCGGCACCCTTCATTACGTTAATGGCGTTGATATAAAATTCTGCTGCAACCCGGGCAGTTTGTTTATCCTTTGCAAAGGTGAACATCCCCACGCCGGGGTACAGAATAACCACCGGGTTTGCATCACGAATGGCGGGGCTGTTAGCGTGTTTGCAGGTATTGTAATAATCGGTATACATGGCGCGGTAGGCATCAAACTCGGGCGCGAGTGTGGCTTTGATGGCTGCAGTATCGCTCAAATCATCATTACTGCCTAAACTTAAAACCAGCGGACTGATCTTGGTGCGCAGGAAGTGATCCGGGCAGCTGGTGCCCATAGGGGCAAGCCTCTCAAGGTCGTTAGAGTTAATGTATTCCAGCACGCGGGCATCATCGGTAAAATGGCCAACCATTTTTGTTTTTGATGAACAGAAGCCGCGCAATACAGGCGCTAAAGCAACCGCTTGCTTTTTACGACCGGCCTCATCCAAACTTTGCAATTTAACCCCACCGAAAACCGGGCCTTTTTTGCCATAATTAGCTTCGAGATATTCGGCACATTTTTCAATCACTTCCAGGGTGTTGATGTAGCTTTCATAAGCGGTATCGCCCCAGGTAAACAACCCGTGCGAACCCAGCATAATACCACGGATACCCGGGCTGGCATCTAAGCAGGCTTTCAGTTGCAAGCCCAGTTCAAAACCGGGGCGCTGCCAGTCTACCCAGCCAATGGTGCCGCCAAACAAGTCGTGCGTAATTTGCTTGCCGTCTTTAGCTGCTGCAATGGCAATAGCTGCATCCGGGTGCAGGTGGTCGATATGTTTAAAAGGTAAAAAACCGTGCAGCGGGGTATCAATAGAAGGTGCTTTTGAAGCCAGGTCGAAAATGCTGTGGTTAAACAGTTCTACCATTTCGTCTTCAAACTCAACACCGCGGTAAACGTTCTTCAGGCTGCGCAGGCGATCTGTGTAAAGGGCCGCCAGACCACTTTTTTTAAGCGTGCCGATATCGCCGCCAGATCCTTTTATCCACATTACCTCCACTTGCTGGCCGGTAAGCGGGTCTTTATCCATTACCTTGCAGGAGGTGTTGCCGCCGCCGTAGTTGGTAAGGCGAAGATCTGCACCCAGCAGGTTAGAGCGGTATATTAACAATGCAACCTCATCGCTGGCAAGTTCTGCCGCCTTTGCATCATCCCATAAGTAACTTACGTGTTTGAATTGTTTTGTGCTGATAGACATATTATTTATTGCTGAATTATCTTGATTGATGGTTGTTTATTTAAGTGAGTTGCCGTACCCCACAATAAGTACGCTAAGTATAATGGTTGCTATACCGGCAACTACGGTATTAATGGCTTTTTTGCTAACGCCTTTCCATTCTTTTAGCAGCAACCCCCATGTGTTGGCAATAAGAATGATGAACGCCATGTGGAGGATCCAGCTGCTGGCACCGTTGCCCAGCTTACTTTCGCCCATGCCGTAAAAAAAGAACTGCAGAAACCAGGTAGTACCAGCCAATGCCGAGAACAAATAGTTTTTTAACAGCGGCTTGGTAGCATCGGTATAATTACCAAATGTTTTGTTGCGCGCGTTTAATATCATACACCAAACAAAGTTGGTAGTAAGGCCTCCCCATAAAATAACAATGTAGGTTACGTTATTTTGGTAAAGGAAGTTCCCCTGCCCCGGATGCAGTGCCTGCCAGGCAGCGTTGGCGGTATCGGCCATGCTTTTGCCGGCTTCTATCCCAAAGTTAAAACAGGCGCTTAACACGCCCGATATAATAGCCACGGTAATACCCAGGCCAAATTTGTATTCGTTATGAGTATCGGCAGCAGCACCCGCTTTGGATAGGTCGCGCTCTTTTAAGGTGCCCGCCCTGCCGCAGATGATAATGCCCGCAGTACAAACCAGTATGCCCAATAATACATATTGCCCCCATGTGTTGTTAAGCAGTGTGCTGAAAGAATCTTTCCCTTCCTGCGGAAAAAAGTTATAATAAACCGATGGGATGATAGAGCCGAACACGGCACATAACCCCAGTATAATAGTGCTGCCCAATGATACACCCAAATAGCGCACACCCAGCCCATACGTTAAACCACCTATCCCCCATAGCAGGCCGAAGAAGTAAGTAAGCAGGATGATCTTGCCATTGGTTGCCGCAATAATATCTGCAAAACCAGGAATGGTTAACCACGCTGCCACCGGCGGAACAATAAGCCAGGAGAACAAACCACCAATTATCCAGAAACTTTCCCAGGCCCAGCCCTTTACTTTTTTATAGGGTATATAAAAACTGCCGGAGGCAAATCCACCAATAAAGTGGAAGATGATACCAAAGATGATCTGCATAACAATAAAGGTGGTTTATAATGGACGAAGCAATTATAAAGTTATGAAATTGTTTAACCATCCCCGTCTGTCACCTATGCAATAGTTTGCAGGTTATAACGAGTTGCGCAGAATGGTATTAAAGGGAATTTTGATATGTTCTTTGGAGTTCTCCAGCACCAGCTCGGCGGCTTTTTGGCCCATCAGCTTAAAATCGGTAGAGATGGTGGTAATACCATCAAGGATGAGTTTCTTCAACGGGGTTTCGTTGTAGGAGATAATGCCGATGTCTTCGCCAACCTGCATGCCGGCGCTCATTACCATCTCTATCAGCATCACCAGGTCGTCTTCCATCAGGGTGATGTAGAGGCTGTTTTTAATGAGCGTTTCGTTCTTCAGGTTGCTGATGATATCATAATCAAAATCATACACCTTGCAGAAGTTTAAAAAGCCGGTGAGGATATCGGTAGAAAAGTAGCTGTCCTTAGGGAAAACGATAATAAGGCGTTCATGGCGTTTTACTTTCTTTTTCAGCTGCACCAGGGCCGAGTAAATATCGCTTTTAAAATCCTCGTAAACTGCGCCGTATTCGCCCTCAACGCCATCAACCAGTTTATCCATCAGGATGAGTTTATCTTTTGGGATATCGTTCAGTACCTCGTAGGCGTTCTCGGCATTATCAATAAAATGGGGAATGATCACAAACTTGGCGTACTGATCCAGCTTATCGGTAAGCAGTTTTTTAAAAAAGTTGAAGTTGTTGTTATAGATGTAAAAATCAATGGCCGCCTTGTTACCCAAAGTTTCGGCAAAGGCATCATAGATGAGTTTTTTGTGGCTGCTAAGCTTATTAAATAGCAGCAGCACTTTTATAGGCTGGTTAATTTGTACGTTGGAGATGAAATAACCTTTGCCGGTTACCGAGTTGATAACTCCGCTTTTTTTTAATTCCTTGTAAGCCCGCTCAATGGTGTTGCGCGATACTTCCAGCGCCACGCTGAGATCATTAATAGACGGTAGGATATCGTCGCGGTCTATCAGTTTATCCTCTATCCCCCGCAAAATAGAATTGCAGATCTGTGCGTATTTAGGCGTAATGGAGTATTCGTCTATCTTCAGGATCTTCAAAAAGTTCTTCATCTCACAGGGTTATAACATGGTTGTGAAGAATGCGAAGTGAAAAGTATTTCAATTCCCTCCCTTGGGAGGGGTGCGTTGGCTTGTGTAATGGCAGGGAGGGGTTTAGCCTCCTAATTGAATAGTTTATTAATCCCTACCTGCTCCTTCTCCAGGGAAGGAATCGCACAAGCCCATGCTTTTTAAAACTCGCCGCCTCATCCGCCCTTCGGGCTCCTCCTCCAAAGGAGAAGGGTGTGTTTTAAACCCTCTCCTTTGGAGAAGGCAGGGTGAGGCTCACATTCTTCCCCGGCAAGTTAAAAATATTTTTATAAACCTTAATTGCCTTCGTGTAGGTAGGGGACGGTTGCGGGGTAATTCGCTCTACTTTTGATAGTGGTTTAAGATGCTGTATCGGGTTCTCTCGAAAAGCATGAATTGGGTAAACACAAAGGCAGCCAGCAGGTTGCCTTTTGTGTTTGTATAAGGTGCTATTTAATTCCCACCAGGTTAAAGTAGAACCTGCTGCCGGCGCCTATTTCGCTTTCTACACCAATGGTGCCGCCCTGCGCGTTAATAAAATCTTTGGAGATAGCTAAGCCCAAGCCCGAGCCGGATTTGTTTTGCCCGTCTGTTGGTACCTGGAAGTAGCGGTCGAACAGGCGTTTCTGGTAGCTTTCGTCTATGCCACGGCCAAAATCTTTTACTGAAAATTCTACCAGTCCGTTATGCTCGGTTAGCCGGATAATTATTTTTGAACGTTCGGAACTATAGCGTAATGCGTTAGATAAAAAGTTCACCATTACCCAGGCTGTTTTTTCAATATCGGCCTGCACTTGCGGGAGCTTATCGGGCTTAATAAATTCCAACTGAACGCCTTTTTGCTCTGCCTGGAATTGGATGGAGGTGATGGCATAATCTACTATCTGCACCGGGTCGGCAGGTACAAAGTTAAGCTGAATATTGCCGGTTTCTACCTGCGAAAGTTCCAGCAGTTCGCTGGTGATCTTCAGCAGGCGGTCGTTATCATCTTTAATATGTTCTATCAGCTGTAGTTGCTCGGTATTTACGGTGCCTACACGTTCATCGTTCAAAAGCTTTAAGCTCATTTTGATGGAGGAGATGGGCGTTTTTAGCTCGTGCGATATAGTGGCAATAAAATTGGTTTTGGCTTCATCGCGTTCCTTAAACTCGGTGATGTTACGCAGTACGTACACTTTGCCTGCGGAGCGACTGGCTATCCGCAGGGCGCCCGAAGGTTCGTCCATATTGGGTACTACAATATCGCTGCTTTGCAGCTGGAAGTAAGCTTCACGACCATCAAGCACTATCTTAAACGGTTTCACGGAGGCTTCATCCTGCAGGATGCTTTTGAACAGATCGTTGCTGTTTATAAGGTTACCGGTATTTTTACCGATGATCTTATCATCATGAATGCTCAGGGTTTTGCGGGCGGCATCGTTCATAAAAAGGATCTCCTGTTTTTCGTTAATCCCGATGATGGCATCCTGCATCTGGTCAATAATAGCCTCAATGCGGCGCTTCTCCGAAATTACCGTGGCCAGGTTGCTGTTCTCCCATTCGTTTAGCCGGGATGCCATTTGGTTAAAGGCCTGGGCTACTTCGGCAAACTCGTCGTTCTCGTTAAAATACAGGCGCTTGCCATAGTTCTTTTGCCCTATCTCGCGGATACCATCCACCAATGCCTTTAGCGGATTGGCTATATAGCTTGGGAAGTTTACGCTAAAGCTCAGTAATACTAAAAAAGTAAAACTGCCAGCCATGCCCAAAAACAAAGTAGCATTGTTGACCGATGCGCGGGCATTTTCGTTTTTGCGCACAATGGCCATGGTGTTCAGCCGCTCAATTTCCTGGATGTCTTTTCGTATCGCCCTTACATTCTTAACATCAGTAGCTGTGCTGCCTGTGTTTTTAAGCAGTTCGAATTTATTGCGGAGGTTTTGCGTGGTTTGCTTCTCGCCGGTTTCAGTAATATTGTGCTCTTCTTTGAGCAGGGCGCTGTTGAATTTTTTAACGGCAGCGGCGTTTAATGGCAGATCGTTCTCATCCAGCACGGTTCGCATTTCGCGGGCAAAGCTTAGGGATTCAAAGTTGTTCTTCAGGATCACTTTGGAGTTTTCCGAAATATCCTGGATATAGAACAATGCCGTAGCGCCAAAAAACAGCACTACTATAAATAAAAAGCCGAAGCCCAGCCGGAGTTTAGTTCTTACTCTCATGATAGTATAATTAGATCGGTTTCTGTTGCTGCAATTTTGTTGAGCAATTCGTTAAAAATGGCGGTGCGTAAAATTACCTGCCACAGGTTTAAATGCGGCTTGCCTATGCATATGGTAGTTACTTCTTTTTCTTCGGCCACCTTCATTATGGTTTGCGTTATGGCATCGCTTTTCAGCTTGATGAGTTCTGCTCCAAGCTCTGTTGCCAGCTTAAAATTATTTATCAAATGTCGTTGTTTATCCAGTTTAATACGGTCTAAACTTTCGCTGCTGCTTTGCACGTATAAAACTATCCAGGGCGAGCGGTAATAGGAGGCCAGCCGTGCTGTTTTACGGATCACGATCTTGGCGGTTTCGGCGTTGGAGGAAATACAAGCCAGGAATTTTTCTGGCCGCAGTTTGATCTGTTTGGGTACTTCTACACTGATCTTGCGCTCCAGGTGGTGAGCCACTTCTTTAAGGGCTATCTCGCGCAGCTGCAGTATCTTTTCGTTACGGAAGAAGTTTTGGAGGGCGGTTTCCACCTTGGCTTTTTCGTAGATCTTGCCGTCCTTCAGGCGGTCTATCAGCTCATCAGCGGTAAGGTCAATGTTTACGATCTCGTCGGCCAGTTCCAGCACTTTGTCAGGTACCCGCTCGGTAATGGGGATGCCGGTAATACCCTCTATTTCTTCGTTCAGGCTTTCAAGGTGCTGAATATTTACGGCGGTAATTACGCTGATGCCAGCTTCTAAAATATCGCGTACATCCTGCCAGCGTTTGCCGTTCTTGCTGCCTTCTATATTACTGTGGGCCAGTTCATCCACAATAACCACTTCGGGGTGGCGGTTGAGGATACTTTGCAGGTCCATCTCCTCCAGTTCTTTCCCCTTATAAAATGTTTTACGGCGATTGATAACGGGCAAGCCGGCTAACAGGGCATGTGTTTCGGCACGGTTATGCGTTTCGATGTAACCGATCTGGATATCGATATTATTGCGGAGCAGTGCGTGGGCCTCCTGCAGCATACGGTAGGTTTTGCCCACACCGGCGCTCATGCCGATGTAGATCTTCAACTTACCGCGACGGCTTTTCTTCACCAGTTCGATGAAGTTTTTTACAGATGGGTCTTTATGTTGCTGCTCTTCCATAATTAAAAATGGCCGGCCACCGTATGGCCAGCCTGTAATGTTAACTTACTCTTTAAAACGCGTACACTGCCGCCACTAAAAATTGCGAAGCCTGCTTAGTTGCACCGCCATTGTTTTTGATGAACTGACTGGCAGAGCCGTTATCTAACCTTACCTCCGGGATCAGCGTAAGCGGGCCTGCCTTTACGTTGGCAGTTAAAGTAAATGCCGTAATTGATTCACCGGCCGCAGGGCCTGCCGGGGCAAAGCCACCATTCTTGGTTTTAAAATATTCGCTGCGTAAACCCAAAGTTACATCTTTAGATACAGCCAGTTGCGGGTATAAAGCCACGCCTTCAAAACCGCCGCCTATAGCATCCGGTGCGGAAAAATTAGCGCCATTCAAGCCTAATTTAAAGGCATCGGTAATTTGGTAAGCGGTGGTAAGGTCTATAATAGTACCCGATGTTTTGCCGGTTAACAGGTTAATGTAGGCTGTCCACCCTTTTACCGGGTTAACAAATAGCTGGGTGCCGAAGGTGGATACATCACGTGTCGACTGGTAATTATTCCAGGTATCATTAAAAATGCCTGCCATTAAACTTACCTTGCCGCTGAACGCGTAGGTAGCCTTAAGGCCCGCATTTTGGAACGGCCCGTTGGTGAACAGGTACGATGTAGAGTAGTTAAAGTTGCCCACCGGCGAAATTACTTCGTAGCCTACAAAGGTAGCCATGTAGCCGGCTGTAAGGTTCAGTTTGTCGGTAACATCATAACCCACATATAAATTCTGGATATGGAACGATTGTCCGTTGCTGCCGCTGTTTGGAATAGATTGCGCCTCGCCCCGCGGACCGAAAGATAACTCGCCTACAAAAGAAGCTTTATTTACTTTTTTCTTCAGCCCGAGGTCTATCATGCCTATGGCAACCGAGTTTTGGTCAGTAGCGAAGCTGGTTGGGATATTGGAACCGCCCGCAGCGTTGCGGAATTTAGAGAAATCGTACTTATAATAAGCATCTACCGAGCCGGAAATGATCAGCGGGTTGTCGGCGGCTTTGGCAGTGTCCTGTGCTTTTGCGGATATGGCGGCAATAAATATGGCTGCAGATAATAATGTTTTTTTCATTTTGGGAGTTTAGATAGAAAAGGCGTCATGCTGAAACAGGTTCGGCATGGCGCCTCGTTGTTAATTATTTTTTTAGCGCGTCTAACGCTACGTTCAGTTTTAATACATTCACTTTTGCCGGGCCGAATAAGCCTGCTAAAGGTTTTTCGGTATGCTCATTCACCAGGCTGGTGACCTTTTCTACGGTTAAGCCGCGGTTGGTGGCAATCCGTTCTATTTGAATCTGCGCAGCCTCCGGGGAAATATCCGGATCGAGCCCACTGCCCGATGCGGTTACCATTTCGGCAGGGATGTCAGCACGTTTTAAGTATAGGTGATATTTAAGCAGTGTATCTATGCGGCTGTTTACATCTTTCAGGTAATCGGGGTTGCTTGGCCCTTTGTTGCTGCCCGCAGAACCGGCCGCATTGTAGCCTACTGCAGATGGCCTGCCCCAAAAGTATTTAGGCTGAGTAAAGCTTTGGCCTATATTGGCGTAGCCCACCACTTTGCCGTTTACGGTAATGGTTTCGCCGTTGCCCTGGCCTTTTGAGAGCTTGCCAGCAAAGGAGATCAGTACAGGATATATTACGCACAGTACCACAATAAGTACCAGTGTTAAGCGAATGGATTTTAAGATGTTGGTTTTCATGATTTCTTAGAATTAAAACATTAAGGAAATTACCAGGTCGATGAGTTTGATACCGATGAATGGGGCGATAACACCACCAAGCCCATAGATCAATAAATTGCGGCGTAATAAAGCGCTTGCACCAATCGGTTTGTATTCTACACCCTTAAGCGCCAGAGGGATCAGCATCGGGATGATAATAGCGTTGAAGATCACGGCCGACAGGATGGCGCTCTCCGGGCTGTGCAGGTGCATAATGTTAATAGCCTGCAAAGCGGGGATAGATGCGATGAACAAAGCCGGTACAATGGCAAAGTATTTAGCCACATCGTTTGCAATAGAGAAGGTGGTTAAGGTGCCGCGGGTAATAAGCAATTGCTTGCCTATTTCCACAATCTCGATCAGCTTAGTTGGATCGTTATCCAAATCCACCATGTTACCGGCTTCTTTGGCGGCCTGGGTGCCACTGTTCATGGCTACACCTACATCGGCCTGGGCAAGGGCGGGGGCATCGTTGGTGCCGTCACCCATCATGGCCACCAGGCGACCACTTTGCTGCTCGTGCTTAATGTAGTTCATTTTATCCTCCGGCTTGGCCTCGGCAATAAAATCATCAACACCGGCTTTTTCGGCAATAAATTTGGCAGTAAGCGGGTTATCACCGGTTACCATTACGGTTTTGATCCCCATCTTGCGCAGGCGCTCAAAACGTTCGGCAATGCCGGGTTTAATAATGTCCTGCAGTTCTATAGTGCCTAAAACCTTTTCGTTTTGCGATACCACCAGGGGCGTGCCGCCATTAGATGAGATCATCCGCACACGCTCTTCTACATCAGCAGGGAATTTGTTGCCGGTATTTACAGACAGGTTGCGGATAGAGTCAAACGCGCCTTTACGGATGCGCAGGCCTTCGATAGTATTGATCCCGCTCGAACGGGTTTCGGCAGTGAATTTAATAAACTCGGCTCCTTTAGGTGCAGTAAGCGGGATGTTCATTTTGCTTTGCGCGGCCAGTTCTACAATAGATTTACCCTCGGGGGTTTCATCAGCTAAGGATGATAATACAGCGGCTTTCACGAGGTCATCCGGCAGGATATCCAAAGCGGGCCAAAAGTGGGTGGCCTTACGGTTACCTATAGTGATGGTACCTGTTTTATCTAAAAGCAATACGTCTATATCGCCTGCAGTTTCTACCGCCTTGCCCGATTTGGTAATTACGTTGGCACGCAACGCCCTATCCATCCCCGCGATACCGATGGCTGATAACAGGCCACCGATAGTTGTGGGAATTAAACACACGAAAAGTGAAATTAATGCAGCTATAGTAATAGGGGTGTTGGCATAATCTGCAAAAGGTTTCAGCGTAACGCATACGATGATAAAGATCAACGTAAAGCTGGCCAACAGGATGGTTAAGGCGATCTCATTAGGCGTTTTCTGGCGAGATGCACCTTCTACTAAAGCGATCATCTTATCCAGGAAGCTTTCGCCCGGCTCGGTGGTTACCTTTACTTTTATCTTGTCTGATAATACTTTGGTGCCGCCTGTAACGGATGATTTATCGCCGCCTGCCTCGCGGATCACCGGGGCCGATTCGCCTGTAATGGCCGATTCATCAATAGTAGCTAAACCTTCTATGATCTCACCATCGGTTGGGATAGTATCACCGGTTTCGCACACAAATACATCGCCTTTGCGCAATTCGTTAGATGATTTGGTAATTACCGATCCGTTTGCCACCAAAACTTTGGCAGGTGTTTCTTCGCGGGTTTTGCGGAGGCTGTCGGCCTGTGCCTTGCCACGCGCTTCGGCAATGGCCTCGGCAAAGTTGGCAAACAGCAGGGTAAGCAGCAGTACGATGAAGATGATAAGGTTATATGCGAACGAACCCTGGCCTGTATGCGTAAAGCTGTAAAAGCTCATATACAGCATAATAATGGTGCCCACTTCCACGGTAAACATAACCGGGTTGCGCAGCATTACTTTAGGGTTCAGTTTTATGAACGACTGTTTAAGCGCAGTTTGCACTAAAGCAGGTTCGAATAATTTATTTGATTTGGTTGTCATTGTCTTTTTATAGTTAATGGTCTTTTGCCGCTGCCTCACCTAAATCCTCTCAGCCTCATCCGCCCTTTGGGCACCTTCTCCAAAGGAGAAGGAAAAAAGTACAGAGTGACTTAAGTCCCTCTCCCTTGGAGAGGGGTTGGGTTGAGGCTACTTTGAAAAGAATTCTGCAATAGGGCCCAGTGCCAGTGCAGGGAAATAGGATAATGCGTTTAAAACAAGTATTACAGCAAAGGTCATCAGGCCGAAGGTTACGGTATCTGTCTTTAAGGTACCTGCAGATTCGGGGATATATTTCTTTTGGGCAAGCAAGCCTGCGATGGCTACCGGACCAATGATTGGCAGGAACCTGCCCAGGATCATGATAAAGCCGGTTGATACGTTCCAGAAGATGTTGTTATCACCCAAACCTTCAAAGCCGGAACCGTTATTGGCGTTTGATGAAGTCATCTCGTACAGCATTTCGCTAAAGCCATGGTAGCTTGGGTTGTTTAACCATGCCGATGGTTTAACCGCCCAGTCGGCGTTGCCGTGGTTGGTAAATACATAAGCGGCTATTGCAGTACCTGCCATAATAAGAAACGGACTTAACAACGTAATTAATGCAGCTATCTTAACCTCGCGCGCCTCCACTTTGTGGCCTAAAAACTCAGGCGTACGGCCAACCATTAAGCCGGAAATAAATACGGCAATAATAAGGTAGATGAGATAGTTTAATACCCCTACACCGCAACCGCCAAAGAAACCGTTGATCATCATGCCCAGTAACTGCCATAAGCCGGTTAGTGCCATGGTGCTATCGTGCATACCGTTAACAGAGCCGGTAGAAACAATGGTTGTGAACGTGCTCCAATAGGCGGTTGCCATCGGGCCAAAGCGTACTTCCTTGCCTTCCATAGCACCGGTGGCTTGTGCTATGCCCATTTTAGCAATAGCGGGGTTGCCGCCGGTTTCGCTGCTGATGGATGGGATAAGCAGCAATAGCGCGCCTATCATCATTACACCAAAGATTACCCAGCCCAGTTTTTTCCTGCGGATAAAGTAGCCGAAGCATAACACCATGGCTATAGGGATGATCATCTGCGAAGTGATCTCCACCATATTAGTGAGATAGTTAGGGTTTTCCAGCGGATGTGCAGAGTTGGCGCCAAACCAGCCGCCGCCGTTGGTGCCCAGGTGCTTAATGGCAATCATTTGCGCTGCCGGTCCGCGGGATACGTTTACGGTATCGCCCTGCAGGGATATGAACTGGTATTTACCGGCGTAGCTGGCAGGTGTGCCATTAAAGGTTAATATTAAAGCAACTACTATAGATAATGGCAGTAACAGGCGGGTGATGGCTTTTAAGAAATAGCTCCAAAAGTTACCCAGATCTGTAGTGGTTTTATCGCGGAAGGCTTTAAATACGCCTACCGCACAGGCAATACCGGTTGCAGCACTGGTAAAGTGCAGAAACATAAATATAAAGTGCTGTATAAAGTAACTGGCGCCGCTTTCGCCGCTGTAGTGCTGCAGGTTACAGTTTACCACAAAGCTGATGATGGTGTTAAAGGCGAGGTCGGCCGTCATACCGGGGTTGCCGTCGGGGTTAAGGGGCAGCTTATCCTGGTTCATTAAAACAAAGAAGCCGTACACCAGCCAAAGCAGGTTAATGGTCATCATGGCCTTTAAAAACTGTTTCCAGTTCATGGGCTCGTTGGGGTTAATGTCCGATAGTTTATAAATGCCGTTCTCTAAGGGTTTCAGGAAATCGGTCCACACCTTTTCGCCGGCAAACATTTTTGCCAGGTACTTGCCCAGCGGGATGCCGATAACCAGCATCAGGGCAAACGAGGCAACGATTCCAAATAGTTCTGTGTTCATTGTAATAGATTAAAAGTTTTCGGGTTTTAGCAGCACATATATCATGTATAAGAAAACTGCGATGGAGATAATGAATAATGCGATCATGATGGGGTTAGATTTTTTCGAACCAGTCGATAGATTTAAAAATGAACCAGCTTATCAGCAGCAGGGACAGGAAGAGCAATAGTGTGATCATTGTTATTGTATTTTGATGTGCCTACGCCAAGAGGAATGCCATGTTGAGTGGTTGTTTGATAAGTTGCTGTAATTGAGTTTTATATGTCGATTGGTGGATTTGTACAAACAAAAAACCCTTCCATTTTGGAAGGGTTGGTTATCATTTTGGGGGTGGGGGATAAGTGTAATTATGTCACTTCGCTCAAGGGGCAGTTCTCCTCGTGCTCGTTCGAGATGACAAAATGGGGATAATAATAACTATGTCACTTCGAGGGAAGTGCAGCGACGAGAACTATCTCTTGAACGAAGTGAAAAACCTTGTTCATAAGACAGGCGGTGAACTTGCGTAATGAACAGTATTTTTTCGCTATCGCTCAAGAGACAGCTCTCCCTACAGTCGAGATGACAAGGTGGGGGATTTAAATAGCCAGGCTATCCTAACTGATACTCGTCTATCTTCCTGTAAAGCGTAGTCAGCCCGATGCCCAGTAACCGGGCGGTTTCGGTTTTATTGCCTTTGGTGTAGGCTAATACTTTAATGATATGCTGTTTTTCGATGCTTTGCAGATCGAGGGAGCCGCTATCGGTATGTTGCGTATTAAAATGTGGGGGGAGGGTGTCGGGCGTAAGCGTGTCATCCGCCAATATCACGGCGCGCTCCATTACGTTCTTCAACTCGCGGATGTTGCCCTTCCATTGATGGCGTTTCAATAGGGCTAAAAAGTCGTTGCTCATTTTAACGCTGCGTTTGGCGGCTTTATCTGTAAACTGTTTCAGGTAATATTTGGCAAGCAGTTCAATATCCTGCTTGCGCTCGTTAAGCGATGGCAACGAGATGGTGAACACCGAGAGCCGGTAATACAGATCCAGCCGGAACTTACCTTCTTCGGCTTCCTTTTGCAGGTCGCGGTTAGTAGCCGCCATAATGCGGATGTTTACTTTGGTAGTTTGCGTATCGCCCAGTTTGATGAATGTTTTGCTTTCCAGCACGCGCAGCAGCTTGGCCTGCAGTTCCAGGCTCATTTCGCCTATCTCGTCTAAAAAGATACTGCCATGATGCGCTTCCTCAAATAACCCTTTTTTATCCTTAAGCGCCCCGGTGAAAGCGCCTGCTTTGTAACCGAAGAGTTCGCTTTCCAGCAGGTCGCCGGTAAAGCTGCTGCAATTGATGGCCACAAAAGGCATTTGCCGGCGTTCGCTCTCGTAATGTATGGCCGATGCAAAAACCTCTTTACCCGTACCGGTTTCGCCCAAAAGCAAAACGGTGGTATCGGTAGCGGCCACCCTGCGGGCCAGGTTAACGGCATCCACAATTGGCTGCGATTGCCCGATGATCTGCGCGAAGTTGAATTTGCCGCTCACCTTTTTATCGGCATTAAAAGCATTTTGCTGTAGTTGCGCCTTCTCCACCGCCTGGTTTAACAGGGGGATTATCTTATCGTTATCATCACCTTTAACAATGTAATTGAAAGCGCCGTTCTTGATAGATTGCACGCCATCGTTAATGGTACCGTAAGCCGTAAGGTTAATTATCTCTACGTATGGCTTTTTGGCCTTTAGGGTTTTTACGAGGTCCACCCCGTTAACATCGGGTAGTTTTACATCGCTGAGCACAACCAGCACATCTTCCTGCTCCAGCAGTTTAACACCCTCCTTGCCGGTAAAAGCCTGAACAACGCGAAAACCCTCCAAGCCGATAATGCGGGAAAGCAGGTCGTTCAGTTTCTTTTCGTCGTCGATAATGAGGATGGTAGCTTGCATCTGGCAGGCGCTAAATTATGATGCAATAATAGAAATAATTAATGGGGTTGGTTAATTGGGGTGGGAAAAGGAATGATTGTGGGGTGACTATACAAAATCTATCCTGTCTGATCTTAATAATGGACTAAGGATTATAAATTTTTGGTGAAAAACTTTATTCATCGCTTTTGATATATAACCAATCAGGGCCAACTTTTTCTATAAAATCATTTTTTGTAATGATATATTTTGCGTCTTCGTCAATAATTTCAACATTATCCTTAGAGGCTTGATGCATCTTCATAAGATCATGCATCACAATTGGATTTAACATTGAATATTGTTCTCCAAACTCTGATAGTTTTGCTGCGCCATTTTCAATTGCCTCCCAAAAAAGTTGCCTGTTAGGCTTCGTTAATCCCCTCAAATCAATATCTCTAAATATCATTTCATTACTTTCATTCCAAAATGCTACACCTGATTCATCCCCATTCTCATCAGGTACTCGTGTTTTCAACCACTCTGACAATTTGTAGCCATTGTCCAAAAAAAATAATTCCTTTATTGCTATTCTGAGAATCTCGTCATAACCAGTCCATCTGACAGAGAAATTTTCACCATTTTCTAACGTAATAAACCCTTTGGCCATATTGTTTTAAATAAATGGTTTAAAATACAAAAAGCCTTCAGATTTTATCTGAAGGCTTTTGTTCTATGTGGGAGTTACTGGGTTCGAACCAGTGACCCTCTGCTTGTAAGGCAGATGCTCTGAACCAGCTGAGCTAAACTCCCTTGCCTCAAAAGTGCTGTTTAAAGCGAAATTAGGCTGTTTTTGCCTTTTGCTGAAAGACCGACAAAAAGCTGAGTTTAAAAATTTGCAAGCATTTGCACGCAACCCAACCATAAAGTTTCAATTTTATGGTATTCCCAAGATTAGTTTTGGATGAAAGAAGAATTAAAAAAGACGGTACTTACCCTTTAGCGGTGAGGGTAACCCACAATCGGCAGACGGCAACCTTTCCAGTAGGTTTATCGGTAAAGAAAGAACATTGGGATGAACAAAATGCTACCCTGAAAAAAACACATCCCCACTTTAAAAGATTACATGCCGACATTTACCACCTTTATCACAAGGTTCAAAAAACAAGTGAGAACTTAGTAGATGAACAACGATTTACTTTAAAGGCTTTAAAAGAAAAATTAAGGATTCAACCCGTTATAGAGATTGAACCGACAAAGCCAGTGACATTTAATGAATACGCCAATAAATTGGTGACCATTTTGTACGCCACTAACAAAGTGGGTAATGCAATCATCTATCAAACCGCTATAACAGATTATTAAAGTTCGTAAACTATGCAGAACTTACTTTTGAACAAATAAACTACCGATTACTTGAAGATTTTAGGAATGCATTAATAACCGATGGTGTTAAACCCAATACGGTAAGTAATTACTTCCGTACGCTTCGTGCCATCTATAACAAAGCAATTAAAGAGAAGCATGTTAGTAAGGATTGTTACTACTTTCCGGATATTGATTTCAAGCCTGAAAGGACGGCTAAAAGAGCAATCACCAAAGACGAGTTAATTAAATTTATATCCAGTACTGCCGTACACAATAGTCAAGAATGGCATTCGAAAAACTTCTTCATTCTGAGCTTTAATTTAATTGGTGCTTCGTTTACCGACCTTGCTTACCTTACGGTAAATAATATTGTTGGTGACCGTATAGAATTTAAAAGGCGGAAAACTGGAAAAAGGTATAACATTAAGCTTACCGATGATGCTTTAAAACTCTTTTCACTGTATAATGCGCCGGATAGAAAATATCTTTTACCTATCCTGCCGAATGACGTTTTAGAAGACGGGATAAAAGCTAAAAACTTAATTCTACAATGGATTAAAACTACTAATAAATATCTTAGCCGTATCACTGAAAAGTGTGGGGTGCCTGAAATTACAACTTATGTAGCCCGGCATACATGGGCTACTTTAGCGAAACGTATGGGCTACTCAAATGAACTCATTGCCGAAGCTTTAGGGCATGAATACGGTAACAGAACCACCGCTATTTATTTAGATGATTTTGAACAAGAAATTATTGACGACTTAAATGCTAAAATAGTAAGTATAATTCTTTGATATTACGTTGCTGAAAGTTCTTAACTTTCAGCAACTTGTTAACAAGTTGAAAACTTTTTCTTTAAATAGTTATTTTACTAATAATTTTATAAAAATTTAAGCATGTTTAATAGAAACGAATTCGCCGCCCAATCAACAAGATTGAAGTATTTTGAGTACTTTCTATTAAAGATGCACGCTTTTTTTCCTGCCAATAAAAACCTTTATCTTAACGATTTAAGTGTTTTAAAATGTCAAAAACTTTTATTCTTTACTGTAGCAGTAAATACGCAATCAAAACTCCATAAATCGGTTTTGGGAAATGAAATATTTAATGATTTCAAGGCGTATCAATATGGACCAGTAGAGGAGACCATTTACAATTCTCTGAAAGAGCAAAACAATGAACTAAGTCATATTAATTTGACGTTTAAAAAATCTGAATTGAAATTTGATAGAGCTGGATTGCAGGATGTAATAAATGGAATAGCTGACTCCGGCATCTTGGACAGAGAAATTTTAAATTTAATCGACTCCTCGATTAATGATTTAAATAAGAAGAACCCTTTTCTGGTTAAATATTCTCCATTTAATTTAGTTGAGTTGACGCACAAATGGCGTTGTTGGAGCTTTTCTTATCAAAAAAATCCTCGCAGTCCGATATTAATTGCTGACATTGAAAATGAATCGATGACTTTTGCTCTTTAAGCAGACATGTTTCATATTCAAAAGCTTCAATTAGATTTAGAACGATTTTTAAAGTATGGAACTCCATATTTCAATCTATTAAACACTTTCACTCCCGCTAATCAAATCAATTCTTTTAATGGCATTTTAGATAGGTTATTTATTCATGTGAACCTATCAATCCTTGCCGGCGAATATGCCGAAGATTTCGAATTGACAAAAGCGGAAATCGAAAATGCAAAAGATTCATTATCTGGCTTATTAAACTTTGCAGAATTTTTTGTTACCAATCCGTTGTTATTAAAGCTGTCTTATAACGCTGTTAAAATTATCGAAAATAGTTTAACAACATACGAAAGCTTAACACATCGGTTTCGGCAAATTACCCACCCGGAACTTAAATCATCTTATCTATATAATGATGATGATTTATCAGAAATTGAAAATTATTCTCGGTCGCTCCTAAGTAAACATAATAAAATCCTATACGACGATTTCAATCCTCAAAAGACCTTAGAAGCGTATAAAATTTTAATTATAAACGTGCATTTAGCGGCACTGGATTTAAATTGCAAGCCTTCTCAGCCTAATTTTCATAGATTAGAGTACATAGAAAATACGTTAGCTGACTTTTACTCTGAACCTGAATTTACATCGTATGAATTTATTTTTGTTTTAATTCAGAAGGCTAAGTTCTTAAAATTAAAAATAGTCATCAGATTTTGTCAGGAACAGAAGGAATTTGGAAGCAATCTCAATATCGTTCAAAATTCGACTATAAAAACTATTCAAGATTTAATTGATGGGTTAGAGTTTGAAAAGCTTAAAACACTTTTAAAATATTCTTTTTGCCACTATATTGAGACTGATGAAAATGACTTGGAGATACTTAATCACTTCAAAGCGTCAAAATTAGAAGTGGATAGTTATCAAAAAAGACACATATCAATCAAGTTTTATAAAGACATTAAACCTGATGTTAAGGAATTGGAAAAGGTAGTTGACCAATTTGAAAATGACGTTTACCCTGACAACGAACAATTCAATATTTACGCAAACAATGTTTGTGTAAATTATGCTAACAATAACCTGTTTTCTTATCGTTTAGAGCATGATAAGAAAATAGATTATGAAGAGGTATTAAATTGTTATTCGAGAGTACAGAAAGTAAGAAACGCTACCAAAATCAACAATTACTTTCCGGAATTGCGTTTTTTAAAATATTTAACCAATCAACTTAAAACGTTATTGGATGGAAATAACGTAATAGAAGACTCCAACTTAATCAATATTTATTTAAATAAATGTGATGAATTAATCTTTAATTACAAAAACAATATTAACTGGACAAAGTACAATCACAGTTATATTTTCCAATTACCGTTCAATGAGTGTTTAATTGAAAATCGCTTTACTAAAAAAGCTGGCTTACGGCATCTATTTATCTCATCATCGATGATTTTGCCACTTAATATAGATAACTATTACAAAGAGCAAGAAAGTTATGCAAACCAGATTACCGTTTATAATAGCATAAAAAACACTATAAATAATTTAAAGATACAGTCTAAAAAATTAGATAAGGAGATTGAATTAAACGATAAAAAGGATATTAAGTTTATTGAAATATTAGGTCTCTTTTGTGCTATTAGTATTTTTGTTTCAGCGTCAATATTATCTTTTATGGGAACCCAATTAGATAATAAAATTGCTAACATATCAAATAGTAGTAAAACCCTTCGACAAGAATACTATCATGGTACGATGGAATTTGTAATCTCCACGGGGGCGATACTTTGTGCTTTCTTAGGTTTGCTTATTGTTATTTTTAACAGGAAAACTTTAAATCGTGGGATGGTATTGGCTTTAGTGATTATGCTTATCCTTCTAATTGCTACTTGCAATAATATAAATAGTTAGTTGAATAGCTTTTATATCGTCATTGTGTAAGACATCCCTTAATGCGAATGATTCAATAAATTATCTTAGATAATTCAATACTATTCACATAGCTATTCAAATTTGTCGGACACCACCCTTCTTTGCATTATCAGACGGCTAATTTATCCGTTTTTTATGCAGAATTCGGTAGATGTTAATGATCCCCGCCTGGCGGCGGGTACCATTAACGTCAGTTAAAGTACTAAAAAGTACAGGTTTATAGCCTTATGGTACAGGTTATTTTAGTCAAAAGAATCAGGAAATATCATATTACCATAGCTGTTTAACTCAATATCTATATCTGAGGTGTGATGAATACGGTGCTTTAAATTCTTGAAATTTGCTGCACTCAACTGTTTGCCGTTTAGCGTACCACAAAGGATATATTCCGCCTTATAACCGTCTTTTGGGTCTGGCAGTAAAAACGTTTCTGTTATCGTGAAAAACGTCCGTCCTCTTTCAAGCTCGATGGTCTCCCCTAAAAGCGGTAATTCAGCACATGTATAATGATAGATTGAATCATGATGCTCTTTACTGAATAATACAACTTTGAATTGGTTTTGCAGGGCTGTTAAGATTTGTTGCTCAATAAAGGCGTTTACTTGAAAAGCCATTGTAAGAAATTTACGTTACTTCTCTTTTTTTGTATTTTCTGGATAAGGTCAAGATGTTCATGGTATGATATTAAATCATACCCCATCCTAAAATCGTCCGGCGTAAAGTGAATAACCTTATAATTGATTTTCTTATTATCAAGATTAAAAGTCAACTTGCTTAATTCCTGATTACTTAATAAAAAGTCATTAATTAACAAAATATTGTCGCTTGTGAAGGCAGCAATCGCCAAGAATCCGCAACGATTAAAAACACGTCCCAAAGATTTTAATGGATTGTAATCTTCATCCCATTCAGGTTTAATCTCTGTGTCACCATGTTCGGTGCAATAGGAAGTTATATCGCCTTTTGCGGCATAAACCAACAAATAGTCAATTGCCGATAACTTAATTCGTGTATCTTCCTTTAAATTCTGCGTGTTTAATAATGGTTCTGGCTCAACGTGTTCGGTATCGTACTCATCTTCGCCAACCTCTGTGTTATTGTTCACAGCCATGGCGTAGTAAAATGTCTTATTCCTTTCATAATCCCAATGACTACTGGACGATATGATTTCAAAGCCATCCCTAACAGCACTATTAACTAAGCGATTGAAATAATCGAAATCGTCTTCGTTGATAATCAGGTGTTCTGCCATTTTAGTATATATGGAATTCAAGAATTTTATTTAGAGCAGCATATTAAGCGAGAATCGTTGGTAGAGATTTAATTTTTTGCAAGTGCCATTCTCCAATACTTAACGTTCAGATTCCCCTCTTTAATTGGTCGGGGTGAGGGGTCAACCACTTTTTTGAACTCCCATTTATTGACGAATCTATCGTATCTGCGGTAAGTAATAATATTTTGAAAAAATTCCTCTCCGTCTACTGAGGTGAATATGGGCATCTCTTCACAATCAAACTCCCATTTTGAATAATGAACTTTTGAATTTCGGTAGGCGATATACTTAGTGATGATTACCACGAACAGTGTAATAATTGCGGCAATGATAAAACCTACAACATACATCACAGCTATGGTTAAAGCTAAACCAATTAAATACGATATTACCTTGTTCATCTGAATAATTTGTAGTACCAAGATACAAATTAAAATTGAGAATACCAACACCAGTATTGGTATCGCTAAGCTGATTAAACGGCAACCTTGTAAGTTGAAAATGTCGGAAATCAAGAAATCAGCCTTAGACCTGTATATAATTGAACGTGTGAAACAAATGCGTCAAGACCGCAATATGTCGCAAGCTGTTTTAGCTATTAAATTAGATGTGTCAGATTCATTTATCGGTGCCATTGAAAACCCGCACCATCGGGCTAAGTACAACACTGAACATATTAATAAACTCGCTCTGATTTTCAATTGTAGCCCACGTGAATTTTTACCTGAAAATCCTATTTGATGTTACCGTATTACACCCCCCGACGACAATAATCACTATAATCATCATCGGGGGTAATGTAATATATAAATATGGTTGAATTATGCAGCCATCATAGTTCGGTATGTAAACATTACCCCCGCTTCACTTTCTTCTCTCGTAAATTCCGCTTTGGTATGAACATTTAACGGAAATTTTACACTGTTGCCCGTTGTGGACATCAAGTAAAGGTAGAAACGTTGTTTTTCGCTCTTTGGCAATCTTGAACACCAAGGCTTTATCTCATCGTAGTTAATGATACAACCGATTTTATCGTTGTAGAAAATACCTAACATATCTTCATCCAAGTCAACGGTCATGTTACCATTTAAATATGTTTCTTTTTCAATGTTACCCTCGGTATCGACATCTGTATTTAAGTCGTCACTCTGTTCTACTGGCTCATCTTCTTTTACATCACAATGGTCAGTGGTTGAAATGGTTTCCGCCATTGATAATAACTGTATTTCTACCTTGGTGTCCGGCGTATCATTACCATCAAATACCAATAGCAATTCATCCAAGGCTTCTAAGTCCGCTGCCGATAAATCAGTTGATGCGGCAGTTTCGTGTACTGGTAAGGGCATCGACACACCTTCTTCGTTTGTTAATGAATCGGCTTTTACGCTTACATCAATGGTTGGTGATTGAATGCCCGGCTGCCCCTCGTTTAATTTTAGTTCTGTTGATGTGGATGAATCCGGTGCAGCAACCTCGCCGCAATTAACGATGGACAGACTTGTTGGTAGGTTTGGGTTTAATTTCCCTAATACGTCAAACAGAAGAGCTTTTAAATCATTAATCTCTTTTTGCTGAGATGCAATTGTAGCTTTTTTAGACTTAGTTTCCTTTACAAATTTTGAATCCGATGGATTCTTCACAATGTAATCATCAGCCACCCATTTTCTTAAAAATGTAATTTCCTCAATACCGTAAAATGATTTTTGAGCGTTTTCAATGCTAAATGCTTGAACCATTTGATAGGTATTACTTGTATTTCCGGGACTGTAGTTTTTCACTTTTTTAATAACCCCGGCGTCTACCAATCGCCGTATAATTAAGGCAAGGTCTCCTTTTTTGATTCCAAAAAATGACGAATGATTGGTTGAATTAATTTGATAGCCACCTTGCTTATCAAAATAATTAGTTTGGTGTATAAGAAATTCCGCTTTAGGCTTAAATGCTATCGATTTATCTGCAAATAATAACTCCAAATTCAACCCGACCGGGGTATTTAAGACGATTTTCCCGTCTTCTCTTTTTTCCATGTTCATGTATATTTAATTTTAATCTTTTCCTATTAATCCGTTGCTCAATCATTAAATTAAGCAAGCTCCCACTTTATTAAAAATCCATGTCAATTACTTCATAAGTAATTTTAAATCAAATAATTGTATTTTTATTTGTGAACCCTCTTATGCAAAAATAGTTCGTAATTGCCATAAGTCAAGTTTTTTTTTTAATTAGCTACATTAGACAATATTTACCGGAGGTCGGTGGTACATTCCCTTGAAACCTTCTTCAAAACCCTGTTAGAAACCATCACATAAATAGTATATAGTTAATAGTAATAGAAAGAATATTAATTATTATTAATAAGTTATATGAGGGGACTTTGACATCATATTTTCCAACAGATAAGATATAGCTATTGAAGAAAAAACTTGAAAATTTTTTAACTTTTTGAAGGGGCAAAGACGTTCTTGTTTGAGCAAGATAAGTTGCCAGTACAAAATTTCCCTCTCAATAGCGAAGAAAAATCCGCCGTGAGGCATATATTCAACCTGCGAAGCAAAAAGTGTTTGAGTAACGTACTCGATGCCGGGTCGGCATTTTAGTTATATGTGGAGGCTATAAATTTTTTCGTCCAGCTCCTGCCAGTTATCAATATGTTTTGATAGTTCTGCCCAATATTCCTTTGAGTGATTTTTGATTTTGGTATGCACCAGTTCGTGAACTATAACATAATCTATCAACGAGAAAGGAAGTTTTACCGTATCAATGTTGATGATGATGTTGTTGCTATCTGTACAACTACCCCAACGCTTGGTCAGGTTTAAAAACTTTAGTTCGTTGTATCTTAAACCAGTGGTCTTTGACCATTTTTTTATCCGGGGAGTAATCTTTTCAATGGCTTTAACCTTGTAAAAATTATGTAAAGCAATTTTAATTACTGCCTGAACATCAGCATAAGGATTTACTGTCAGTTTGAATTGCGAATGGTTAAATTCAATGTTAGCAGCGGTAAAGCTATTATTAAATATTACTTCCGTATAGTACCGCCGTCCCAAGTACATAATTCTTGACCCGGTAACTATTTCTTCATCATCAATTCCCTTTACAAGATTTAACTTATTTAGTATCCACCGGGCTTTTTTCAGTATCAATTGGTCAGCTTTGTACGGCGGCATAGCCTTACCTTTCAGCACCACACCAACGTTCTTTTCTACGCTGATATAATGCGATTTAAGACCATCCTTTTCAAGGACTGAGTAATCAATTACACTGCTACCGTACGTTACCTTAGGCATCCTTATTTCGCTTTAAAACCTCAATTATTTCCTTTGCTTTCAATCTTGCGGCAGGTCTGTCAAGCTTATCTTTTAGCATAAATTTTAATTTGTTCTCCATCTCATGAATCACTAAATCTTTGCCTTCCCAACCCACAATCCCAAGCTCTCCATTTACAATATCAAATAACGAATTTGTTGCAGCTTCCGCATCGGTGTCACCATAGATAGTTTTCATGGTGTTATAAACTGCCATTTGTCTTTCAGTAACGAACCCCTTTGACTTACCTACTTTATCTCGGTCAACAATGGCATCCTGTATGTCTGCAAAGGCTTTCAACAAATTGATTTGTGTTATACGGTCTTCAGCCCGCTCTTTTAATAACGCTTCCAGCCGTTCCGCCAGTGGCTTAAAGAAATCAGGGTTTTTATCCAACCCTACCTTGATAACATGTATAAGGTTGTTACGCATCTTTAGCTCTTTCGTAGCCGGGGAAGCGTTCAATATCTCTTCTTTAAACTTATCTTTGTCTATGATGGATATTGGTTCATTCAGCAAGCTTTCAATACCCTCAGACCTCAAATGGGCATCAATTAATGTTTGCAACATTTGGCTTTCATCCTTAGTAACTTTTAACTCTTCATCATCCGGGTAAGCGTTCCTTGCCCTCAGCTTAATTTCGTTATACAACTTAAAATCATCAAAGAATTTCATTGCCTTAACATCCGGCAACACGATAGCAACAGACTTGTTGAAATGTTTTAATAATTCTTTAAAGTTATCCCGTTTATCAATGGGTTCAATAAACCTTATAGCCGCATCAATGTAATCTGCCCGGTGCAGATGCCTATCAGGTTTTATCGGCCTGAAAAAGTCCACCAGCTTGGTGTGGTTCAATTCAAGCTTGGGGTATTCTTCATTGATGTTTTTTAGAATATCATCCGGGCGGATGTCACCGGAAAATATTTCCAATGCTTGAATCAGAAAGGCAGAGATGCCGTAATAGTCAACTATGTAACCGGCTTTCTTGCCTTTACCACTACGGTTTACCCTTGCAATAGCTTGCAGTAGGTTATGTTCTTTTAAAGGCTTATCCAAGTACAGGCAGGAAGCAATGGGCGCATCGTACCCGGTTAAAAGCATATCAGATACGATAAGAATTGCCGTATTATCAAATTTCTTCTTTCCCGATTTTTCAATTACCGATACATCCCCAAAAGGTAATTTGTAGTCTTCGGTAATTGCTTTTACCTCTTCCGGAGCTACTACCCAAATTGGTCGTTTATTGTCCGGGTGGGTTTTATTCCAATCGATGGTTTTATAGTACTCTTCTGCTATCTCATCCGTCTTTGGCGACCCTATGCTGATGACAACCTTGGTGTCAAAATCATGGTAGCCATCCGCCTTTAACGCTTCAAAAGCTTGTTTGTAGCGTATAGCTCCAAACCTTCCATCACACACCAATATTGCTTTATTACCATTCATGAAAATTTTATCTCTGAAATGATTGATAATGTGCTTAGCTATTTCATCAATCCGACTGCTGGAAAACTGGTAAGTTTTAAGCGCTTTATTTTTTAGCAGGTCTTGCTTTTCTTCGGATTCATGCCCAAATTTTTCGTGGAATTCAGCATCCAATTCTTCCTTTTTAACATCCAATTTGGCTATGCCTTCATCGTACAGAAGTTCAACAGTGGCACCGTCCGCTACTGATTCGGTTATGGTATAAACATCTAAATATTCGCCTCCATAGAACTCACCTAAGGTACTTTTGTCTTCCTTTGATATTGGTGTGCCGGTGAACGCTACAAACTTGGCATAGGGCAGCACAGAGCGCATAAATGAAGCTAAAAACCCATACTGACTACGGTGGGCTTCATCAACTAAAACGTATAAATTCTTTTTATTAGATAGCTCTTCCAGCTTTACCTCTTCCCGTTCAACTTCCAGCCATTTACCATCCTTGGCTATTTTGGTTATCTTGAACAGCACGTTGTTATTGATGTGCTTCTCAACTCTTAGCTTTTCCTCTTCTATATCGGTCTGGTCGATTGAATCAGTAGCCTCGGTATCGGCTTCCTGAAATTTTTGTATGGTGGTGGTAATGATACCCCCGTAATCGTTGCGCAGTAACCTGTCCAGATTTCTTACTGATGTTGCTTGGCGCACATTCTTTAACCCAACGTTTCTAAGTGTACCGGTAATCTGTATATCTAAATCTTTGCGGTCGGTCATCACTATAACCGTAGGATTATCAAAGCCGTACTCCTGCGCTTGTAGTTTACGGGTGACGTAGGCCATAGTGATAGACTTACCGCTACCCTGAGTATGCCAGATAACCCCTCCTTGACCCCCTTGTAATTTTTTAATAGTGTTGTTGGTAGCCCGGATTTGCTGGTACCGGGGGAGTTTTTTAATAACCCTCCCTTCATCCAATTCAAAGATGACGAAGTGCCGGATTATGTCCAGTAAGTTCTCTTTTTGGAAAAGGTTGTAAATTAGTTTATCCTGCCCGGTGCTAATACCAGCAACCTCCTCATAAGGCTTTACCCGGAACACGGAATAAAAGGCGGCTGGTGAGTTGATTGCGCCATACTTCCCACCGACATCCCATATACCCGCACATATCTGATTATAGTAAAATAGCTTTTCAGAGTTGCGCTGGTAAAACTCTAAATCGCTGTATGCGTTTTCAAAGGAATTGTGAGCGTTAGGGGCTTTACACTCTATCACTCCAATAGGCAAGCCGTTGACGTACACCAGCAAATCGGGTATGGAGTTCCCGGCTGTACCGTGTACCTTTAACTGACTAACCACTAAGAAATCATTGTCATTTATATGGTCTGTATCGTATTCAATAAACTTTACCGGGGGGAATTCCTCTTTGCCATTGATGACCTGTTTTACTGAGTAGTTAGCCCCTCTGAGTAGCTCCCAAAAGTTTTGATTTATCTCAATAAGGGATGTACCCTGCATCTCGGTTATCTTCTCGTAGGCCTTGCGTAGATTGGTTTCATCAATCCACGGGTTTAGCCGTTTTATAGCTTTTAAAAGCCGGTCATTAAGTATTATATCATTAATGCCTGTGCGCTCATTGGTACCGCTGCCATCCCAATATTGGTAACCCAATTTTTGGAACAACTCAATTGCTGGCAGCTCACTGTATATATACTCCGGTGACTGGCTCATGCTACTGCACTTTCTTGTTGATAGGTGTTAGCCCTTATTTTCCCAGTTAGTAGCTGTTGCATCAGCCCTCGTTTAAATTCATGAAATGAGCTTTTTTTCAATCGTAGAATTTCAACTTTTTCATCAACCGTTTTTAAAATATTCGCTATTTTTTTTTGTTCCTCTAACGGTGGTAAAGCTACTTTAATAGACTTTAGTATTGCAAGATTTAATCCGCCTCTTCCCCCATCGCCAGTTGACATTTTTCTTAATTCTAAATATCGATTTTCCAAATTCTGAAATAGAAACTCGTGGTCTACATCCTTCAGGTTTAAAATTACTCCAAGTGATTGATTAGTACATAGCTGAATTTCGTTAATTGCAACCTTACCTCTCGTTTTTCCTTGACCAGCGAGGGCTATAAGAATTGAATTCGGGGGAACTAATTTTGTACTGGAATTCTTTAATCCGGCTTCGGTTATTCGCCCTTCAACCGCAGCTACTCTTCTTCGATTAATGTCGCCCGAATTCATCCAAGGTATATCACCGTTCCAATATTCTGAAATACTCGTGTTAGGTGTCCCTCCTGAGGTTATGTCAGCGAAATCGCCAACTTTTTTTACCGCCCAACCTTTAGGAATGTCACCTATATCAGAATTTACAAAACAGTCGTGTCCGATACCTTTACTGAAAAGCCGTTGCATTAAGCCCTTTTTTAAATTTTCAGTATCTACTATTCGGGCATTGATAATATTAATTTTATCATCAATAGTGGAAAGGATTTCCGAAATATTTTTTTGCTCACTTATCGACGGTAATGGTATCCTCAAATTATCAAAATCTGATTTCCCAATATTCCCTTGTGCACCAGCACTTACTTTGGCAAAAACTTGTTTCAGGACAATGTCGCTTGAAATTAAATAGTAAAGGTATCTTTTAAGCAGAGCACTGTCGTCAATTGGTTCAAATCGTCCAACACGGTAGTTTTGATAAACCGGAGAAGTTAAACCTGCAACGAAGCAAGTTTTTCCAAGAGTAGCACCGGTTAAAGCCATTAACACATCACCATTATAAATTTTGATATCTTCGAATTCTGCTGCACGTTGTTCGTCAAAATAGGAACAGTCGGTTAAGTCTATTGAACCATTAGTTTTTATAGAACCTATCTTGATAATTGGTAGCCCCGAACTTGAAAAATCATAATCTCGAAATTGATATCCGTGAACTAAATCGAATATTTGATTTGATTTAACAACGTTCCAACTTTCGGGAATATCACCAAATTCCGTAGCCTTGTAACCGTTCATCATAATCCCAATTCAGCTAATAATGTTTGCAATTTTTCAGTTATGCTTTTTTCTTTAACTTCAAGTTCAATTATCCGTTGCTTTACAACATGAAGGTCAATGGATTCAGTTTGTATGCTGGTATCAATGTACCGACTTATATTAAGATTGTACTCGTTTTCGGCAATTTCAAGTATATCAATCAACCTTGCTGACCTGTCTTGTATAATCTCCTTAACAGGTTTTTTTATGGCAAAATGGTCATAGGTCGTTGTTATAGTCTCTATGTTTTCTGTGGTTAATTCATTTTGATTTTTACCTTCCTTATACTCTTTACTGGCATCAATAATAATAACCTTATTTTTAAGATAAGACGGTTTGCTTTTATTGATAATCCAAATTGATGCAGGTATTCCAGTGTTGTAAAATAAAGCAGAAGGTAACCCAACAATACCTTCAATCAAATCTTCTTTCAGTAATTTCTCTCTTATAGCACCTTCTGCGCCACTCCTAAACAACGCACCATGTGGTAAAACTACTCCTATTTTACCATCCTGTTTTAATGAAGCTATCATGTGTTGTAAAAATGCCAAATCAGCATAACTACGTGGCGGTATTCCATATTGAAATCTGCCATGCTTATCAATTACCTCCTTTGCATAATTAGGTGCAGATTTTTTTTCTTTACCATCCTTATCTAATTGTACTTCCCGGTTGGCTTCAATCGAGCCCCACCAAGCATCTTGTGAAAAAGGCGGGTTTGCAATTACCCTGTCAAACAACATCAGGCTGTCATTCTCTAAGTGTTGCGGGCTGGTTAGGGTATCACCTTTTCTCAGGTCGGCTTCAACAAAGTTGTGCAGTATCATGTTCATCTTACCGATAGCCCATGTGCCTACATTCTTTTCCTGCCCATACAACGACACGTTAATATTGTTACCTACTTTACCGTCCGGCAGTTGAGCAACGTACTTAGCCGATTCTATCAACATGCCACCACTGCCAAAAGTGGGGTCGTATATCTTATTTTTCGGTTGTGGCTTAATTAATTGTACGATGGTTTTTACAACACCCTGCGGTGAATAAAATTCACCACCTTTTTTCCCTGCATCATCAGCAAACTGTTTAATTAGGTACTCGTAGGCATCACCTAATAAGTCCGGCGTGTACAAATCCTTATTAGCTAATGAATGTTGATTGAAGTGGCGTAACAATCGTTGTAAAACTTCATCACTCAGGCGGTCTTTATCACCGAACTTGGTTGTGGTTAATACACCTTCCAAGTATTTAGTGTTTTCTCGCTCAATTGCGGCAAATGCCTTATCCAAAGCAACGCCTATATTTTCCGTTACTTTTTTAAGTTCGTCCCATCGGGCTTCGGCTGGTAATTTAAAAAAAGGCTCTTCTTCGGCATCTTCCCGGCTTATGCCGTCACGTTCCATTATGGTTTCAACCTCTTCGTCAAAAACATCGTTGGCACGTTTAAGGAACAATAGCCCAAATATGTAGTTTTTGAAATCAGAGCTATCAATGCTGCCCCTCAGTATATTGGCAGAATCCCATAACCAAGATTCAAGTTTATCAAGTGTTAATTGCGACATAGTTTATCTTAATTCAAATAGTAATAATTGAATCAAGCTAAGATATTTTAATTGGTGGGATTTCGGAAAAAGTTTTTTTTGTGTGGTTTGCAACCGGAAAAGGCTAATCATGCTTGTTGATTTTTTACCAAAAAAAATTTTTACCGACATGCCTATTATTACCCCCAAAAGTGATTTTCAAAAACCTTTAATTTTCCCACTAAAAACTATATAAAAATTATCGGAGCAAGTCCCACCGGGAAGGGGGGCGGTATAGGGGTGGTGGGTTATAGGGGATACCCCCCACTTGGACCACCCGAAGCACCGGGTGGATAATGTATCATTGGGCTTTGGTAATCTCGCTAATTTTTCGTAAATTGTATGTAATTAATTAAATCATTAACCCGGTTGGGTTGCGGTAAAATTTGCAAACATTTGCAAGCGATTTGCAAACACATTGACAGGACGGAAAAGTTAAAAGCAACAAAAAACCCCTTAGATTATCTCTAAGAGGTTTTTTCTATGTGGGAGTTACTGGGTTCGAACCAGTGACCCTCTGCTTGTAAGGCAGATGCTCTGAACCAGCTGAGCTAAACTCCCTTTGTTGTTCCTTTTTTGTTAGAGAGAAATACTCTCTTTCGTTTTGGGATTGCAAATATAGGGGCAATATTTAATTTGTCAAAAAAAAAGTGAAAATATTTTTAATTGGCAGATTGTGAGCTGTTTAATTTTTATCACATAGCTATGTTGTGGCCTGGGCGCGGGTCTTCGGGCAAAATTTCCATCTCGGGGTAGTCAATATAGTCGGCATACCATTGTATAGCGCCTACTACATCGAGGGCATCTTCTGAGGAGATATTGATGGTTTCGAAAGCATAAAGTTTCTCATGGGCATAGCCGTAAAGCTGTATCTCGGCTTCGTTTGGGCTAAAACGATCGTGGTTTAAACAGTATACTCTTATTTTTAAAGCGGTGTCTCTCGAATGGATAACATCCCGGCACGGATCCTTAGGATCGGTAGCCAATAAATATACATTGTAATCCATACTGCTGTAATATTGGGCTGTTAAATTTAGTTTACAATAATCTTAAATCATAACTAATGAGCAGGCATTGTGTTTTTGATAATATAAAATACCCCGCTTGGGCAAATTTTCCCCGCAGGTGTGTATGTATTTCCACATTGTGGAAGCTGCACTATTTAAAAGCATGCTTTTTTGATGTAGTTAAGCTTGTTTTCGGCTTAGGCACAGTGTTTGAATAATAGTTAATACCCTTCTCAAAGGGTGTTTTTCATAGGTAGATGTAGGGCCGAAATACTGCGAGAGTTTTTCGGCCTTTTTTTGTTTTAAATATCTCACTCTCAATTGCTCTAACCTACTCCTAATTAAGCTATGAAGTTTTACCCTCAGTTAAATCTTTATCAGCGCCATATGCGTTAATGCATCTATAAACGAAACAATAAATCTTCAAGTAAAATTAATCAACTATGAAAACAGACATTAACCCAACTACAGGCGGGGTAAATATGGCCAGGCGGTCGTTTTTACGTTACGCCGGCGCTGGTGCCGCTGCTGTAGCCGTTCTGGGAACAGCTTCTTGCGGTAAGGATCATATTAAACATCCCGACGGATCTTACATAGATATTGGTAGTGGTGATGTGGGTATCTTAAACTATGCTTACGCTTTAGAACAATTAGAGGCAGCTTTTTACCTGCAGGTGGTTGCTACGCCTTACAGTGGTATAACAGCGGCAGAAACGGCTTATCTTACAGATATTAAAGATCACGAGGTTTTACACCGCGATTTCTTTAAAGCTGCAATAGGTTCAGCTGCTATCCCGGCCTTAACTACTGATTTTTCTACCATTAACTTCAGCGATCGTACAAGCGTACTTGGTGCAGCTAAACTGCTCGAAGATACTGGTGTTAAAGCATACGATGGCGCAGGTTACTTAATTCAGAGCCCTGATTACCTAACCATTGCAGGTAAAATTGTATCGGTAGAAGCAAGGCATGCGGCTTTAATAGCTAACCTCATCTCTTCGGGCAGCTTTGCAGCGCCGGATCAGGTAGATGCCAACGCTATTAACAGGTCGGCCTCTATTGCCGAAATACTTGGTGCAGCCAACGGTTTCTTAAAAACCAAAGTGTATGCAACTAATTTTAATTACCCAATAATTTAACATCGCCATGAATTTATTCAACATAATAGACGAAATTGAAAAGGTTGATCCGGAAATACACGAGCGGTTAAATCCACGCCGTGCGGCAATCAAAAATATCACCAGCTTTGGTTCAAAAGTAGCCATGGCTGCCATGCCGTTTGCTTTAGGCACTATGTTTAAAAAAGCATATGGCGCCACTGCAGATACTGCAACTGTAATTGGTGTATTAAATTACGCCCTTACTTTAGAATACCTGGAAGCGGGTTTTTATAATACAGGCGCTTCTACAGCTGGTTTAATTCCGGCTTCACAAGCCACTTATATTGGCCAGATTAAAAATGATGAGAACCTGCACGTTACGTTTTTGCAGGGTGTTATCAAGTCGTTAGGTGGCACACCGGTTACTGCACCAACTGTTGATTACACAGGCGGTAATGGCAAAGGTGGTGGCCCGTTCCCTACAGTATTTAGTAACTACGGCACATTCTTAGCGGTTGCACAGGTTTTTGAAGATACCGGCGTACGTGCTTACAAAGGCCAGGCACCTGTATTAATTGGTAACCAGGTGGTTTTAACTGCAGCTTTAGGCATTCATGCTGTTGAAGCGCGCCATGCATCGGCAGTGCGTAAATTACGTAACGATATTGCTAACGGCGCTTCGGCTACCCCTACAATTAAGCCTTACATTGTAAGTACCGCTACTTTAGGTAACGATACAGGCGTTGCAGCCGCTAACGGCAACTATGCAGGAGAAGAAAACGTAACACAAGGTGGCGTTAACTTAGTATCTGCTTTGGGTGTAAGTGTTGGCGTTGCAACTGCTTCGTTTGATGAGCCTTTAAGTAAAGACGATGTTTTGAAATTATTAGTTGGTTCTTTTATAGTGAGCTAAGTATAATCCAAAACTTAATTATAATAAGAATGGCCCGGAGATTTTCTCCGGGCCATTCTTATTATATACACCTGCCTTAATTAAGAAATATTAAGGGCGAACAGGGCGGTTTTGCTGTTCCTGCTGGCGCTGCTGCTCTTGTTGTTGACGTTGCTGCTGCCTTTGCTGCTCTGCCTGCTGGCGGGCCTGTTCCTGTTGTTGGCGCTGCTGTTCCCGAGCTTGCTGTTGTTGCTGGCGTTGTTGTTCGGCCTGCTGCTGGCGGGCTTGTTCTTGTTGCTGCCTTTGCTGTTCAGCCTGTTGTTGACGTTGTTGGTCTTGCTGCTGGCGTTGTTGCTCCTGTTGTTGGCGTTGTTGCTGGGCTTGCTGCTGACGTGCCTGTTCGGCTTGTTGTCTTTGCTGTTCTGCCTGCTGTTGGCGGGCTTGGTCGGCTTGTTGCCTTTGCTGTTCCTGCTGTTGCTGGCGTTGTTGGTCTAACTGCTGCCTTTGCTGTTCACGCGCTTGCCTCTGTTGCTCACGTACCTGCTGTTGTTGCTGATCCTGTTGCTGGCGTTGCTGCTGATCTACCTGTTGACGCTGTTGCTCACGTGCCTGCCTTTGCTGCTCGCGTACCTGCTGTTGTTGCTGATCCTGTTGCTGGCGTTGCTGCTGATCAAGCTGTTGGCGCTGTTGCTCACGTGCTTGCCTTTGCTGCTCACGTACCTGCTGTTGTTGCTGATCCTGTTGCTGGCGTTGCTGCTGGTCCACCTGTTGACGCTGTTGCTCACGTGCCTGCTGTTGTTGCTGCTCCTGTTGCTGTCTTTGCTGCTGGTCTAACTGTTGGCGCTGTTGCTCGCGGGTTTGCTGCTCCTGTTGTTTCTGTTGATCTGTTTGCTGCTGGCGCTGTTGCTGCCATGCCTGCCTTTGTTGTTCGCGCGCCTGCCTTTGCTGCTCGCGGATCTGCTGTTGTTGCGGATCCTGCTGCTGGCCCTGGTCAAGCTGCTGGCGTTGCTGCTCGCGGGTTTGTTGCCTCTCGCGCATTTGCTGCGCTTGTTGCCCGCGGGTTTGCTGGTCTATCTGGCGTTGCTGATCGGTTATCTGTCCGGGCGCTTGTTGGCCTTGCTGCCCCCTTGCCTGTCTTTCCTGCAGGCGCTGTGCGCGGTTCTGCTGGTATTGCTGGCGCTGCTCATCGGTCATCTGCCTGCCTTGGCCGGCGTTGTTATTTGCATCGTCGGGGCGGTTATCGCGTACTGCTTGGCCGGGCTGCACCGGAGTATTTGCATCGCCGGGGCGGTTATTACGTCCTGATTGGCCTTGTTGTGTCGGGTTATTAACATCCGGGCGGTTTGTTGGGCGGCCGCTTGGGCTGGGGTTTACAATGCCCGGCCTGTTGTTCACACGTACAAACCGTTGGTCGGGAGTGGTAGAGCGTGCCTCGTTTGCCAGCCGTGATGCATTTTGCCTGTTGCTAATGGCGCCGTTCCTGCGGTCGTTACCACCAATGCGCTGGTTAGGGTTTTCGCGGCGGTATGCTGCACCATCTATCACCCTGGTTGGGCGTGCGTTATCATTACGCCTTACAGACGGGCGGTAAATATTTATGCTGTTACGGTTAACCACGTTACGGCCCGGGCGGTAAATATTATTTACTGTATAAACCCTTACAGGCCTGCTGCTGTATCGTTGAATCTGCTCGCGGCGAGGGCCTCCATAATAGGTTCTGTTATTAAACACAAACCTGTTGCGGATATAGTTGGTGCGCCTGTAAATGCTTACCACACGTGTATTCGGCACGCAATAGGTATAAACGTTTGGATAGTTGATGTAGGCATATGGCGCAAACGACCAGTAGGTTTCCGGGATACTGTAACCATCATTATAACCGTAAGATGCATCAAAGTTTACTTCTGGTGTTAATGGCGCCCATCCGTAGTAACCGTCGCCGTCGCGCCAGTCAACCCATGCTGGCCCCCATTCTGTGCCGGGTACCCATTCCCAGCCGTAGTAGCTGTCGTAGGTCCATCTGCCATAGTGGAAAGTAGCCCAGCCCCAGTCGTAATCAGATACCCAGGTATTACCATAAGAGGTAAGTACCCAATGGCCGTTGGTTACATAGGGCCTAAAATCCTGGTCAACATCCGGTACCCATACGTCACCATATTTTTCGTTGGTAACCCAGGTGCCATACTGCGAAAGTTCATCGTAAAATTCCTGTGTAGATATATATTCGGCATCGCCGGCGTTGGCGGTGTATTGCTCATCCTGCGCAAATATTTTAGCGGGGGCCGACATCAGCACAGCGGCAACAAGTGCTGCTCCCCATATTTTATTTAAAATTCTCATAATAACGAAGCTAAGGGTTTATTGCATGTATGACTCGGCTAAGTATAAAACGTTTAAACAAAAAATAGTTTTATGCCTTATATTCTGTAATCAAAAGGCTGTTAGGAATTTTTAAGGTATTTTGATGCCATCTTGCCCGATCTTTTGATAATTTTGCATGCAATTTTAATCTAAAACTATGAGCACCGTAAACATCCCGCGCCTCGATCTTGATACCTACATAAATGGCTCTGCCGAAGAGAAGAAGCAATTTTCTGAAAGCATAGGCAAGGCCTTTAACGAAACCGGTTTTGTTACCGTAACCAATCATGGTTTAAGTAAGGAGCTGATGGATAAACTTTATGCCCAAGTTAAAGCGTTATTTGCCCTGCCGGAGGATGTAAAGCAACAATACGAAGTGCCCGAGCTTGCAGGCCAGCGTGGTTATACCGGTAAGAATAAAGAAACTGCAAAAGGCTTTAAGGTGCCCGATTTGAAAGAGTTTTGGCAGATAGGGCAAATTGACCCTGCCGCAACAGCCAGCAAAGAAGATTACCCGGACAATATGGTGGTAAACGAGCTGCCCGAATTTAACAGCGTTACTGAAGAGGTTTACCAAAAGCTGGAAGCTGCCGGTAAGCACCTGCTGCGTGCCATTGCGGTATACCTGGAATTGCCGGAGAACTATTTTGACGATAAGGTAGAGCATGGTAACTCCATCCTGCGCACCCTGCATTATTTTCCGATTGAAAACCCGGATGCACTGCCAGAAGATGCAGTACGTGCCGGTGCACATGAAGATATTAACCTGATAACCCTGCTGATAGGCGCCAGTGCCGATGGCTTGGAACTGCTTACCCGCGAGAACAAATGGTTCCCGGTTACTGCTTTTGGCGAAGACCTGGTGGTAAACGTAGGCGATATGCTGCAGCGTTTAACCAATAATAAACTAAAATCTACCACACACAGGGTTGTTAACCCGCCGCGCGAGCAAATGAAGAACTCCCGTTTTTCGGTACCGTTCTTCCTGCACCCGCAATCTACAATGGATCTAACCAGCCTGCCATCTACCATTGATGCAGAACACCCTAAAGTTTATACAGATATCACCGCAGGGGAGTATCTGGATGAAAGGTTGAGAGAGATAGGGTTGAAGAAATAAATTTGATACGTTGTAAGAAGCGGTTGCATTTAATGCAACCGGCTTCTTAATTGTTTCCCACCGCAATGACGCGATTTGAAGGACAGGTAGCCACTCACATTTGAAAGTGCTGTGTTTTTATTGAACGTTAGTCTGCTCATTGCCGCAGAGGCTACTTCTTTTTTCTTGAAAAAAAAGAAGCAAAAATTCAAGACGAAAAAATCCTTCCCCGCACATGCCCTACCCATCGGCCCCGGTTTTTCGTCAGTCCCCCGCTCTTTATTATTTAAGTTAATTATTACTTCATTTCGCTTCAGCAATGACAAAATGAATAGCCCCCTATTTTCCTTACCCCAGCACCACCTTTTCATGCTGATACGGGATTGCCACATTGGCAAAGCCTTTTTCTTTTAGCTTTTCGGCGAAGTGTTGCTGCACTTCGTATTCGCCGTGCACTAAGAATACTTGTTTTACCAGTTTCGGATCCTGGCAGGCCAGGAAGTGGAGCAGGTCTTCGTAATCTCCGTGGGCGCTCATGCTTTTGATGGATTGCACATCGGCATTTACCTGGTAGGGTTCGCTAAAAATATAAACCTCTTTTTCGCCGCGGGCAAGGCGGCCTCCAAGCGAATTTGGTTCGGCATAACCAACCATTAATATGGTGTTCTTTTGGTTGCTGATATTATTTTTAATGTGGTGCTTCACCCGGCCTGCTTCGGCCATGCCCGATGAGGAGATGATAACACAAGGTCTTACATCATCGTTCAGTGCGATAGATTCCTGGGTAGACTGGATGAACTTTAAACCCTTAAAACCAAACGGATCGGCATCTACCTTCAATACCTCTTTTACATCTTTATTGTAAACTTCGGGGTGATCCTTTAAAACCTGTGTAGCCTTCTCAGAAAGCGGACTATCAACATAATAAGGCACATCTGGTAATACACCCTTCAGCTCCAATGAATTTAAAGCATATAGTAATTCCTGCGTACGGCCCACGCTAAATGCGGGGATGATCACCTTGCCCTTTTTTATCTCGCAGGTATGCCTTATAACTTCCAGCAAGGCATCCTCAATAGGGCCAATGTCTTTATGCAGGCTATCGCCATAAGTGCTTTCCAGCAAAATATAATCTGCCTGCGGGAAAACTTGCGGATTTTTTAAGAGCAGATCGCCGTATCGGCCAACATCGCCGCTAAAGGTGATTTGGGTTTCTTTACCATCTTCTAAAACGGTAATGTGCACTGCGGCGCTGCCCAAAACGTGGCCGGCATCGGTAAACTGGAATTTTATACGGGGTGTAATAGCATACTCCTCGTGGTAATCTACTATTTTAAACAGGCCGAGGGCTTTTATTACATCATCTTCGGTATACAAAGCTTCTAATAAGGGCTGGCCTTTACGCTCGCGGTGTTTGTTGGTATACTCAAGATCCTGCGTTTGGATCTTGGCCGAATCCATCAGCAGAATCTTGCAGAGGTCCATAGTAGGGGCGGTGCAGAAGATCTGCCCTTCAAAACCCTCGGCAACCAGCCTGGGTATCAGGCCGCAATGATCTATATGCGCGTGGGACAGGATCAGGTGATTTACTTTAGTGGGGTTAAAGCCAAAATGCTCGTTCATCTCTTCGGTTTGCTCGCCCAGGCCTTGGAACATGCCGCAATCTAATAATATACTTGTGCCATCCTGTAAACGTAGCAGGTGCTTGCTGCCGGTTACATTACGGGCGGCGCCGTGAAAAGTTATTTCCATTTATAATTGGTTGTGGCAATTACAACCAAACATCGGTATAAAAGTTTAAGAAATAAAAAACTAAACTTTTAGTTGTGAATATGGTTTATACTTTATAACTTCGATAATCAGAATAATAAAATTGTACTATTAACATGGAAATAAAAGAGTTAACCCGCGCCGAAGAACAGATAATGCAAGTGCTTTGGCAACTGAAAAAGGGTTTTGTGAAAGATGTATTAGATATTTTGCCCGAACCGAAACCCGCGTATAACACGGTATCAACCATCATCAGGATCCTGGAAACCAAGGGCTTTGTAAGCCATACTGCTTATGGCAAAAGCCACGAGTACCACCCTATAGTAAGTAAAGAGCAGTACAAAAATTTTGCTGCTGATAAATTGCTTACCGGCTATTTTGATAATTCGGTTAACCGGATGCTTTCCTTTTTTGTGAAGAAAGAGAAAATTGATCTGAAAGAGGCCGATGAGATTATGAAACTGATTGAAAAACTTAAAGACAAGTAAGTTATGACCTGGTGGCATTATTTATTACTGGTAAATATTTACCTCACCCTGTTCTACGGCTTTTATGCGCTGCTTTTACGCCGCGAAACCTTTTTTCAGCTTAACCGCATTTACCTGGTAGGTGCCGCGCTGCTGTCGTTCTTCATCCCCATGATCCAGTCCGACTGGATAAGGAACCTGTTTATTACACAAAAGGTGCAGTACACCTTGTACGGAACGGGTAACGCAGTAAACATTACCGATTTTGCGCCTATAAAAGATACGCCCTACACCCTGGGCGAGGTACTTATTATATTATACATTACAGGTGTAGCGGTATTGGCCATCCGGTTGATGTGGCAGTTTATCTTATTAAGAAGAGTAATAAAACAGGTAACGCCATCAGTGCCTTATTCGTTTTTTAATAAAATAAATGTAGATGAAGATACCCACGGCAAAGATGTTATTATGGCGCACGAAGAAGTGCATGCGCAGCAATGGCACTCGGCCGATGTGCTGGTGATAGAGGCGGTGATGATCATCAACTGGTTTAACCCGGTGGTGTACCTGTACCGTTTTGCTATTAAACATATTCACGAATACATTGCCGACAGGCAGGCGCTTGCAACCGGCACCAGTAAGGCCGAGTACGCGCTGCTGCTGCTAAATCAAACCTTTAACGCACCGGCGCATAGGCTGGTTAATCCTTTTTATAATAGCAGCCTTTTAAAACAACGCATTATGATGTTACAGAAAGATAAATCAGCCAGGATCAAATTGTTAAAATACGGTCTGTCAGCACCGCTGTTTATTTTAATGCTGATACTTACATCGGCCACGGTAAGCAACAGTGATGCTATAGAAACAATTAATGATAAAGCAGAAGTGTTGTTTTTAAAACCAGCCGCCTCGGTAATGCAGGAGGTAAGGATTGACCCTGTTAAAGTATTAAAAAGTGAACCCAACCCTAACGTAAAAACAATAATTATAAGCACTACCAAAGGATTGCCGCCAGATACCAACCGTAAAGCCGGCAAAGAAGTATTTACCCAGGTTGAGCAGCAACCCTGCTTTAAAGGGGGCGATGAAGCACTCGGACAATACCTTGGTAAAACTATTAAATACCCGCAGGAGGCCCGCAATAAAAATATCCAGGGGAGGGTTGTATTATCATTTATAGTTGAGAAAGACGGCGCGCTTAGCAATATAAAAGTTGTACGCAGCCTCGGTTACGGTACAGATGAAGAAGCTGTTAAAGCCATGAAAGCCTCACCAAAATGGACCCCTGGTGTGCAAAACGGGATGAAGGTAAGGGTACAATATGCAGTGCCTATCAGCTTTTCGCTGGATAGCAAAGTGGCAAATGCCGCGCCTGCAAATTTAAAACAGCCCTTAAAATCTCCCGCTAAAGATGTTGAGGCAAGCGGCCCGGTATTTATGGCGGTGGAGCAGTTCCCAAGTTTTCCGGGTGGAGATAAGGCATTTGGCCAGTATCTTACCAAATCTATCCGTTACCCCGATATGGCCCGCAAGAATAAAACCGAGGGGAGGGTGATAGCTACTTTCGTTATAGAAAAGGATGGCACAGCAAAGGATATTAAAATAGTGCGCGGCATTGGCGATGGTGCTGATGAAGAAGCGGTGCGTGTATTAAAGGCCATGCCAAAATGGGCACCGGGCATGCAAAATGGTAAGGCGGTGCGTACACAATACAGTGTACCCATTACCTTTAACCTGGATATGGGTAAGCCAAATCTGCAGGGAAAAACAGACCAGCCCGGTGATAACCCTACTTACAGTGGTAATATAATTAATATAAATAGCCTCGATAAGCCGGCCTATATAGTAGATGGAAAAGAAGTTGCCACCATTGAAGATATTAATGTCAAAAACATCGAAGCCATCAGCATCCTTAAAGATAAGTCCGCAACCGCTGAATACGGAAGTAAATATAAAAATGGCGTAATAGTAATTACGATGAAAAAAGTTAAATAATTAGCTTATAGGGAAGCACACATATACACAGTTAATTATAGATCAGGACGCCGGCAGATGAATATCTTCCGGCGTTTTTGTGGGATGAATTGTTGAATCGAAATCTGCTTTATTCTTTCGGCCCCTCTTCTTCAGCATGCTGGCGCTCGCGCAGGTTACGCATTATTTTGGTGAAGCCGCGGTGGTGCTGTTCTTCA